>Ga0134126_10002029_pt1 | contig 25696 bp, 29 predicted proteins | sample KB31752_FD_96881 | JGI IMG/M metagenome (GOLD analysis project Ga0134126, IMG submission 96881) | Terrestrial soil microbial communities with excess Nitrogen fertilizer from Kellogg Biological Station, Michigan, USA - KB3-175-2 | ecosystem: Environmental > Terrestrial > Soil > Unclassified ... | reverse complement strand
TTGCTGGACATTGGGCTGCCTGGCATGAGCGGATATGACTTGGCTCGGCAAATCCGGAACATGCCCCAGTTCAAGGCATTGCGCCTCATTGCCCTGACCGGCTATGGGCAACTGGAAGATCAGCGGCGGGCTCAAGCGGCAGGCTTCGACAGCCACCTTGTCAAACCTGTGGCTTTGTCTACGCTGGAACAGGCCATTCGTGGGACGTCGCGAGCAGGATCGACTCCTGACGCTGATCGCGCCTGAGAGTAAATCCCCCTGCTGCGGCGTTGCCAAAGCCAGCCATTCGCTTCGGCTTGGGCGGCCGAGGACGTGCACGCCGAGTTGCTGATGCACGATCAGCAATTTTCCGTGTGCAGTGATGCCGCGAACCAATTGTTTGCGGACGGCCGATCTTCACTCTCGGCGTTGGAAGGCTCGACAGAACAGACACAGTTTCGGTGCGGCATAGCCGCGGGCGCGATGTGGCGCGCGGCAGCGCTGAAGCGGTCTACACTATTGGCCCGCAGACCATGGACAGAGGACGGAAGACTCAATGATCTGATCCGCACTAGGCTGGTAGCGGAAAAGACGACCAAGGCCTAACTGTCTATGGCGAACCCAGTCGGAATGCTCAAGCTGTCCCGGCCTTACACTCCTTGCGTCGGCAACGCCTCACACGGCACAAACGCCTACGTCAACAGACTTGAGTATCCGTCGCGTCCGGGAGATCGGCGATGAGGCGAGCATCCAGTTGCGTGGTTCTGGTTGTGACAATGTCCTTCGGGTACGCCGCGAATGCCGGTTCGCCTACGAGCATTGATGCATTCAACAAAGCGCTCTCTTCGGCAACCCGTGCTATGGATAACGCGGCAACTCTGGCCGTCTGGGATGACGACGGCATCAGTCTGTTACCTGACACACCGCCGATCGTGGGCAAGCCTGCGATCGGGCGTTTTCTGGCGAGCGTCGGTAAGCAGCTGCAAGGTGCGCATATGCAGCAGTTCGAGCTGACCTGCCACGACGCGCATACTGCCGGGGATTGGGCTTCCGAGTGGTGCGATGAACACCAGGTAGTGGTGTTCACCAATGGGCAGCGGACGTTCGATGGTCGCGGACGGATGTTGCTGGTGCTGCATCAGGGCGCTGACCACAGATGGCGCATTCAACGAGAAATGTGGCAGTCCCTCAAGACACCCTAGTCGAAAAGCAAGATCCAAGATCGCAGATCGAGCGGCGTAGAGTGACCCTGCGCCAGTCGATTCCACGAAGCGGCGCGTGAGGTTTACGAGACATCACGATTGCTAATCGTGTCTTGAGGGCGGCAATTAATTCGACATCAAGAGCGCGCCAGCGCGGCTGAAGAGGTTGCGCAAAGAGCCGTGGGAAGACATCTATAAGGGGCGGCAGAACCTCGAGGCGATCCTGCAAAAAGGCAGCGAACGCAAATAGGCCGAAAGGAGCATCTGCTTGGGTCGCGGGAGAGATCGAGCGAGAAACGGGCATCCACCTCAACGTCGCATTTCGCACTCAGGTTCCGGCTGGAGCGGCACGCGCATCAGCTTGTTGCCCCGATTCAACATCCCCGCGGAAAGCGAAAGTAAACGTCGTACCCGCCTCGCGCGACGAGCTGACAGTTACGGTACCGTCGTGGGCACGGGCAATTTCGCCGACAATATATAAGCCCAACCCGACACTGCGAGACGGCGTCGGCTAGTCGGTGCCCCGAACCATTGCTTGAAACAGGGTGGACAGGTGTTCGGGGGGTATGGGTTGGCCCTGATTGTGTACGCTGATCGAACACTCGCGCTCGCTAATACATGAAGTCACCTCAATGGGCGAACTCGCATCGCCATACGCGACAGCATTGCCGACCAAATTGCCAATTACCTGAAATAACCGCCGAGAGTCACCTAAGCAGGTTCCGGTCCCGGTGCTCAGATGGTGCAGCACGTGCCCTGGCCACCTTATCCGAAGCCCCTCCACGCACTTCGCGACCACGGCGTGCAAGTCGATAGGTTTGCATTCGATAGCGATGCCGTGGCCGATTCGTGCTGCCGTGAAATCGAGTAGATCTTCGACGAGCCGCTCCGCGCGCTGTGCCGCTTCAGTGATGTGGCCGAGATACGATTTCGCTTGATCGTCGAGATTGGACCGTTGGAGCGATGCGGCGCCGAGCATGATCGTGAATAACGGATTGCGGAGGTCGTGACTCACAATGCCGATCATCTGCTCCGCCAGATACCCCCGATCTTGTGCTGCCTGCTCTGCCGCCAGTTTCGCGGAGGCCAGTTGTTCGGCCTGCTTGCGCGCGTGCAACAGTTCCTTTTCATACGCATGGCGGTCCCTCGCCATAAAGACGGCCATTTCATGCCAAACTTCGGCGCCACCATCGCGCCGCACCGCGTTCACCAGCACCGGCATGCGCTCGCCCGTAGCGCTCAGCAGTTCGAGTTTGACCTCGGCGATTGAGCCCTGCAGCTGCAGCAAGGGATAGAAATGGGTTTGGTGGAAGATTCGGCCGCCCGTCGTCAGTAGTTTCTCGAAATGCGTGCCGCACACATCGTCCCGCTGCAAGCCCAGCCAGCGGCAGAAGGTCAGATTGGCCTTCAGAATGACACCCGAAGGATCTGTCAGCAAAAGACCGCAAGCCGCTCCGTCGTAGAGCGCTCCCTCGTCCGGCAGCGGCGGTGTGTCAGTGGCCATCATGGCCGACGTCGAGCGTCAAAAGAAATTCATCAATGTATTCGATGCACTGGGCAGGCGAACTCATGTGCGGGCAATGTCCAGTGTTCTCGATCAGCCGCAAGGTCGCGCGAGGCAGCCGCTTTGCTAGATAGTCGCCGACCGTACGTGGCGCAATGACGTCGTCGCTGCATTGCAGGACCAGCGCTGGAGCCGCAAGGCGCGGTACATCCGCACGGTTGTCCGACAGAAACGTGACACGCGCGAAATGCGCGGCGATTTGGGGATCGGTGCGACAGAAACTGTTGGTCAGTTCCTCGGCGAGGTTCGCTTGGCCGGGCGCGCCCATGATTTTTGGCGCCATGTTGCTGGACCATCCGAGGTAATTATTTTCGAGCGTTTCCAGCAAGCCATCAATGTCGGCGCGGCTGAATCCGCCTGCGTAGTCGCCATCATTGATGTAGCAGGGTGACGGACCGACCATCACGTGCGCACCGATACGCTCGGGCGCCTCGACGGCTGCGAGCAACCCGATCATCGCGCTGACCGAATGTCCGACTAAAATCACAGGCCCTTCCGCGAATGCACCAATGATTTCCAGCAAGTCCTCGGCGTAGCCGCGAAGCGACCCATACCTGTTCCGATCGTATGCCGTAAGATCAGACGCGCCGCTACCCACCAAGTCGAACAGGATCGTGCGGAAATCTTCCTCGTACTTCGGCACGAGAAAACGCCACATGTTCTGATCGCAACCGAAGCCATGCGAAAAGACCATGGTGGCCGGTCCGCTGCCGCCAACCCGGATATTGTTGCGGCGTTGCAGATTCATGGGCTTTGCTCCCGAAGCGGCAAAGCGTATTTGTCGGAATGCCGGTTGTAAAGGCCCCGCCGAGGGCACGTTTCCTTCTATCAGATCACTCGCTGTGAGCCTCGCCAACAGCGCCGAAATCGCGCTTCCGGCTGACGCAATCAGCGGGAGTCTCCTTTCGGAAACTTCACGCGTTCCGAGCCGGCGTTCAACCGTTTGAGCATCTTGACGATCAGGCGGCTCTTCACCGCGCCAGCTTCCTTCGGGTCGACAAGGTATCGGACTGTCGCGTCCAACCAAGTGTTCTGGTTCACACGAAAGTGAACCGACGGTCGTTCGTGCACTTCCACCTCGTCAACGGGTGTTTGCGCAAGAAGTTCACGATAGTTCCTGATCTCCATGCGCATTCTTTCTCCCACTTCTTCCTCGGCAGCTAGCTGCATGACCTCACCGACAAAGGCGAGGTCGCTGTCGTAGGCGACTTGGAAGGTGATCTCGTTCCAGACGTAAGGAAAAAGCGCCCACGAAGAATTGATCACGGCGTTGGTGAGCACGCGCGAATTGGGAAATTTGATCAGCCGCCCGCTTGGATGGTGCTTGCTATTAATCATCGGACCGCCAACTTCCCACAGCGTCGTGTCGAGGTAGCTGACGTCGATGACATCGCCAGTGGAATCGCCTATGGAAATGCGATCGCCTACCCAGTATGGGCGCTTTGCAAGTATGTAGATCCAGCCAATGAAGCTCGCGAGAGTGGTCTGCAAGGAGAAACCAAGGACGATCGAGATCACTCCCAGTGATGTGAGCGCGGCGTACCAATTGGCAAAAAGGACCGTTAGTCCGATCACGAGAAGCAATGCAAATACGACGAGCTTGCCGACGCGCCGCGCGTTATAGCGCAACGCGACGTCCGCAATCCTGCACAATCGCTGGTCGACTACTCTGTAGACGATTAGGAGTAATGCCGCTGCGCCGACGCCAAGCGAGAACCTTTCGAGAAAAGCGAGGGCCCGTTCCGGAGCGTTTGCTAGCACGTTCAGTCGCAGTGCGGCGTACGCACCAGCCGACAAGATCAGCGCGACGATGCTGAGCCACCAGAATTCGAACGAAGGGCGTTCGGCGGGAAGCTCTGCTGCTTCCGTCTGACGGCGTAATTCCTGCTGTGAATTCATCAGGCTCTACTCCTCCGGAAGAAGACATGGGGTGCAGGCTCTGTCTTCTTGAGGATCACGGCCTACAAGGCTGCCGATCATTCCCCAGCACAGCTGCACATCCTAAACGGTACGCAAATCTGGTGTAAGTCAAACGTGAAGGAAATGGCGAGCCGCGTCGACGAACCTTTGATAAGGCGACGGCTAGGCTGCGGAGCACCCGGGAGCTACCGGCGTAATCGTCACCTTTAGGAGACAGGCATGAACTCGGCACGTACCGCTTCAGCACTCAGTATGGCTATCGCGATTGCGATCGGCTTGGCGCTTTCCACGAGCGTTGCGTCCGCCAGCCCTCGTGCAGATTCAGGCACTGAACATTCCGCGAGCACGGGCGCCGCCGTGAGCGACGCATGGATCACAACAAAGGTCAAAAGCGAACTTGCCACCACCAAGGGGGTCAAGAGCACGGATATCACCGTGCGGACCACGAACGGCGTTGTCACGCTGACGGGTGATCTGACCACTAAAACGGCCGTGCGCAAAGCTGTTGCAGTGGCCAAGAGCATCAAGGGCGTCAAGGACGTCGACGCTTCGGGCCTGAAGGCAAAGGATTGAAAATGGAGGCGATCGCTATTGAATTGGCTCCCGTCGCGGCCATGCTCCCGGATAAGGTTCGGGCTCGTTGGAGCGGGCTTTCAGCAATGCTGAGAAGGCGCTGGCGCAAATTGACCGCGGAAGACGTCCGGCATCCGCGCGGGGATGCCGAATACCTCGCAAAACTGCTGCAGCAGCGCTATGGCGTGGGTCGCCGCGAAGCCCTGCTGCAGGTTTTCGAATTCGAATGCGGGCTCTGACAGCGCTGCGCTGCACACACAGCGCCGCAAACAAGGAGAATCACGATGAACGAAGACAAGATCAAAGGTCAATGGAAACAGCTGCGCGGGAAGCTGAAGGCTCGTTGGGGCAAGCTGACGGATGATGATCTCGATGTCGCCGAAGGCAGCGCGGATTACCTGGCGGGCAAGGTGCAGGAGCGGTACGGCATCGCCAAGGACGAGGCCGAGAAGCAGATCAAGGAATTTGACAAATCTATGCACGAACCTGCTGCAGAGGTCGGTCACCGTCGCGTGCAGGGTTAAATATCCAAGGGTTGGATGCGAGAGCAAGCGCCGGCACAGGAAGTGCTTTTTGGACCACATGATGCGGTCCGACGGCGTCGGACACGGAAGTTCTTAGACTGCTCCGAACGGGCGAAGGAACGTCTGTTCGGAGTTTTCTATCTTGCCGCATTGAGGGCCGCGGTTTCGCACATCGGTGTACAAGACAGGTTCCGTTGGAACTCCAGGAGGGTCACCATGCTTTACTACGCCATTGTTTTCCTCATCATCGCACTCATCGCGGCTTTCTTCGGATTCTTCGGGGTCGCTGGGCTTGCCGCGACGATTGCCAAAGTCCTCTTCGTCATCTTCATCATCCTGTTCATCGTTTCACTGATCTTCGGCCGCCGAGGTCGCGTATGACTCGGATGTCGCATCAATAGCTTTCGAGACACACGCGGGCGCCTTCAGGGCGCCCGCGGTCGATAAGGTCGAAGTGAAAAGTCAGATGGAGATGCCGCATGGAAGACTCGGAGCAAAGCACCGGCTTCTTCGGTCGCTTGGGCGCAGGCCTCATCACCGGGGCGGCTGATGATGACCCCAGTGGCATAGCGACCTACTCGCAGGTCGGTGCGAGTTACGGCTACGGGATGCTTTGGACCGTATTACTTGCGCTTCCTCTGATGATCGGCATCCAAACGGTATGTGCTCGGATGGGACGCGTCACAGGGCGCGGCTTGGCGCACAACCTGAACTCTGAGCTTCCTCAGTGGCTGGTGCTGGGCACCGTCACGTTGCTCTTGCTCGCCAACGTAATCAACCTTTCCGCAGATATTGGTGCAATAGGCGCCTCCGTGCAATTGCTGGTGAGTGGCCCCGCGCCCTTGTATGCCGCGATGGCAGCAGTGCTTTCGGTCGCCTTACAGGTATTCGTGCCGTTCGAGCGCTATTCGCCCGTCCTCAAGCTATTGACCCTCAGCCTCTTCGCCTACGTGGCCACTGTTCTTGTCGTGCACGTGCCATGGTCCGAAGTGTTGCAGCGGATGGTGTGGCCGCATGTGCATTTCGGTGCGAAGTACGCGGTCGGCGTGGTCGCGGTCTTGGGCACGACCATCAGTCCTTACCTCTTTTTCTGGCAGAGTTCACAGGAAGCCCAGGAAGTCCGAATGATTGCGCGGCGACGTCCTTTGCGGAAAGCGCCAAAACAAGCCGAGGCCGCATTCAGTCGCATCAACCAGGACACCGCGATCGGCATGCTCTTCTCTGAAATCGTGGCCTTCTTCATCATCGTGACGGCGGCTGCGGTGCTGCACGCGCACGGCAAGACCGACATACAGACATCGGCCCAGGCGGCCACGGCCTTGAAACCGTTGGCCGGAAAGTTCGCATTTCTTCTCTTCGCCGGTGGAATCGTGGGAACCGGAATGCTCGCGATTCCCGTCTTGGCGGGTTCGGGAGCGTTCGCGCTTGGCGAGGTCTTGAAATGGCGAACAGGTCTCGAAGCCAAGCCGAGCGCTGCAAAATGGTTTTATGCCACGATCGCGGTCGCGACGCTGGGCGGAATGGCGCTGAGCTTCCTGCCCATCGATCCGATCAAGATGCTGTTCTGGAGCGCGGTCATCAATGGCGTTGTCGCGGTGCCGCTGATGGTCGTCATTATGTGGTTGGCAAGCCGCCCCAAAGTTATGGGCAAATTCCCGCTGCCCATCTGGCTGAAGAGCCTTGGCTGGATCGCCACCGCTGCAATGGCGGCCGCGGCGGTAGGCATGTTTGTGACGATAGGCAAATAGATTGCATTGCTGGAAGGGAAGCAGCTGCAGAAGGAGTTGCGCAATGCGGACATGCAGTTGGATGCTGCTCGTCCTGCTGATTTCAGGTACGGCAACGGCAGACGAACGGCCAGCGCTGTTTCTGCCGCAATTGCTGGGTGCGCAATACACCCTCGTTGATCAACATCAGTACGCCTTAAGGTCACCTTATGCCGGCAAGCTGAGCCTCCTTCCGGGCGGCGATACAGAGCAGTCGCACACTTTCGGAGCCTATTTCGGTATTCAGCTCCCAGCGCATTTCCAGTATTACTTCGATGCGGAGATGTTCAAAGGCGAAGGGGTAAGCAACGCCACCGGGCTGGGCGGTGTCGTCAATGGCGATGTCGTGCACTCAGGCAGCGCCAACCTTGGAAAACGCGCATACATGGCACGCCATTTCCTGCGATGGTCGTTGTCGCTCGGCGGTCCGGACGAAAAAATCGAGCGCGCAGCCGATCAGCTGCCGGGTTCGCAAGCCGCGCGGCGCATCGAGGCGAAGATCGGCAAGCTCGCAGCGAGCGACGACTTCGACAAAAGCCGCTACGCAAACAGCGCCCGCACCCAATTCTTGAACGTCTCCTTCATTAGCACGCTTGCTTGGGATTACGCAGCGGACACGCGCGGCTATACAAACGGTGCAACCATCGCGTTGGTCCTGCCTCCGTGGACTTTGCGCTATGGCGTCTACCAGATGCCGACCCAAGCGAATGGTCAAACCCTGGAGTGGCCGCTCAAACGTGCACGCGGCGAACAACTGGAAGCGGACTACCAGCCACACAAGGATAGTTGGGCCTTGCGCCTGCTCGTGTTCCGCAACATTGTGCGGATGGGTATCTACGAGGATGCGCTTGCACTCGCGCGATCAACGGGCAACGTTCCCAATATTCGAAGCGACGATCGCGAAGGAAGAAGAAAATATGGTTTCGCCTTGAACACGGAGGTACCGATTGCCGACGGCGGTGACACCGGTCTTTTCGCGCGCGCCGGCTGGAACGACGGCAAAACCGAATCGTTCGCCTTTACCGAGGTCGACAACGACTTGAGCGTGGGCGCACAGGTTTCGGGTGCGCATTGGCACCGGCCGAAAGACAGGCTGGGGATTGCTTTCAATTCCAATGGACTCTCGCGCCCTCATCGCGAGTACTTGGCCGCTGGTGGCCACGGGTTCCTTTTGGGAGACGGTGCGCTCATTTACGGTCGGGAGAACATCGCCGAGGTTTACTACGCTTTCCAGCCACTTGGCCCGATCACCTTGGGCCCAGACTTTCAGTACATCGGGAATCCAGGGTTCAACCGAGCGAGGGGTCCGGCGAAATTCATAGGGCTTCGATTGCATCTTGAATACTGAATCTGGGAACTAGCACCTTCCAATTGCAGAAGGTATCCAGGGGCAGCAAGGGCAGCTATAGAGCTTCGTGGCACACGTTCACGCCGTTAGCTGCTTCAGAAGCTCTTTCTTGCGTGCCGCAAGCTGTCGGCCAAGCGCGGAGAGGTCCTCCTCCGAAAAGAGTTCGCGCGCGCGCCCAAACATCTCCTTCTCCTCTTCATTCGCATGGTGCTCGACGAGTTCCTTCAGGACCTTCGCGCGACCGCCGAACTTTTCGGATTCGACGGGTGTTTCCAGCAGGTCGGGCAAGACGAACTCGCCGGCTGCGCGGTGCTCTTCCAGTGCCTCGAAGTACATCTTTTCGTCTTCGGACTCGTCCGACGCATTCTTGAATGCGGGGTAGAAGATCTCCTCCTCGATCTGGTTGTGGACTTTCAACTCCAGCGCGATCTTTTCCAGCAAGCTCCTTCGTGTCTTCTCGGCCCGCTCCGTTGTTTCATTGAGCTCATCAAGCAGCTTGCGAACTTTCCGGTGATCCTCTGTCAGCAATTCTGTTGCGTCCATGTGCGTCTGCTCCTTTCAATGCCAGCATGAATTCGGTTGCGGGCGGGCTGGCTTCCTCCCGCAAGTTGGCCTCCGCAGGGGCTCGATTCTGGATATGCCTTCCGCAGGCAGCAGACCCGCTTGATGTTTGAGCGCAATGCGCTCCAGGAGCTGCGCCATTGCACCGACCGCCCGTGATTGGGAGAACCGATTGCATACTCGATCGCGTGCCGCGCTGCCCAAGCGACGAGCACGCGCCGGGTCGTCGAGCAGCTCTTGCGCGGCAACCACCAGAGCGTCCGTATCACGGGTGGAACGAGTGCGCCGCAGTGTCCATTGACGATCACCTCCGCGACGCCGCCTACATCGGGTGCGACAACCGGAAGCCCTGAGGCCATCGCTTCCATTAACGCCAAGGACGACCCCTCGCTTTCTGATGTCATTACCAGAAGGCTCAGGCATGGGTAAATTCCCGGCATCTCATTGAGCACTCCGGTGAAGTGGACGTGCTCTAAGCCCCGCGCGTCTTGCATATAAGCTCCTTGCCAACATTTACAGTGCAATCGGCGTGCCAGCCATGCAACCCGATAGAAATGCGAGCCGCAGCCAATACACGCGCGTCGGGCAGCGTAACTTTTGCCGCACGGCGGAAAATGTTTGCCAGCGAGCTCTCGGGCGATCGCGTGCGGGCGCGTGATGCCAAGATCGCCCGGCTATTGTGTCGTGCGACCTCGTAGGAATTCGACCTTCGTCACCCCTCGGACGCAAAAAGTCCATCTTCGTGGAGCTCGCGTCGAGCGAAGACAGTTGCGTGTCGGGGCAGATCTATGGCGCGACCGGTGCGAAAGGCGTTCCGTGAGCGCGCGGAGCATGAATGAGCGATCCGTGGGTCCACCAAAACGCGTCGAGCGACCAACGAGCTTGAGGTCGATGATCTTCTTTCCTGAGCGCCGGCAACGCGATTTGTCCGTTTGCACCTTCGCTGCTTTTGCTGCGTTCGGCGCCTGCCGTCGCGCAGATGCGCGCGCGCTGCCCACAATCGGCAGCCCTTCATCATGTTCCTTCATCCGGCTGACCACCTAGCTTGGCGCATCTCACCTCGTGAGCCTGTCGCGTCCATAATTGCGGCATGTCCCGCCGCCGTCCCACCAAAGCCGAATTTAATCGGGTCGTTTCGCTCGACCTCCGGGCCGACTGGCGAGCCTACGCGGAGCCGCTGCCAGAACCACCCGGCGATCACGACTGGCGCTACTTCGGCACGATCACGATGGATGGGGAGACGGGTGCACTTGCCTGGCGCGCGGGTGGCTACGGGATCGGCATCGGCACGGGCGTGCGCGAACTCGGGATGTGGGATCGGATCAAGATCGAACGGATACTGATGGGCAAGCCGTCCGGCCATCTGGATGCTCCACGTTTTGAGCCGCAGCCATTGCGGCATCGCCCAGGATGCATGGTCGTCTAAGGCTTGCGGAAACTCGTAAGCTTCCGGGCACCACTACACTGATCTCGCACGAGGCCGCCATGTCTGACGAGCAAACCTACATCCCGTGGGACGATGCCACGGAAGCCCAGCGGGTGGCTGTCCTGGAAATGTGGTGGGCCAAAGTCTGCCCCGTGCGTGGCTCGGATGAATATGTCTTCCTGCAGTCGATGAGTCTGCCAAGCATGGGTCACGGTGATCCCGATGCGGCGACGAAAGAACTCTTCGAACGCGGTTTGCTTGAGCCGGGCGACGTTGAGCACCGTCCGAATCTCACAGCGCTGGGACGTGCACTGATCTTCAGGATTGAGGAGCAGGTCTACGGTGAGTACGCCAAGGCTGCTGAGGAACCGACGCCGGAAGGCATCAAACGGCATCCGCCGGACGGCTACTTTCACACCGACGCCTTCAGTGCACCGATGAGCGAGCCGTGCACCTGCACTCCTGATTGCCCGGAGTGGTGCGAAGGCGATTGCGGATGTGACGCATGCGCCACGCGTCGCGAAGTTTATGGAGAGGAAGGTTCTGCCGAGGGCGAGCAATAGCCGCTAAGCAGCGAGTGCGATGTGTTCGTAGTAGGGCCGGTCGCGGTCCTCCAGGATGTCTTGCATCGCAGTCAGATTGCCCGGATCAGGTTCCAGCCATGCTTCCAAATTCTCGGGCTTGATGGGGATGACGCAGCGGTCGTGTCCCGCGGCGGCAATTTCAGGCGGCGGCTCGTCCGTGATCGCAGCGAATGAGTAGAGGCCGTCACGCTCGTCGAATGACCAAAGACACGCCACCAGCATCTCGTGCGGCGGGTTCGGATTGAACTCCAGAACGACGTTTTCCTCTTGCTCGCCCGGCGCAAGGTCGCGGCGCTCCACTTTGTGGCGCGAGACGTTCTCGTAGAACCGCGTCACCACCATGATGCCGTGCTGGTGGCCGAACAGCTTGTCCCACGTGTGTTCGAGCCTATCGCGGCGCGCGTTGTAGGTGCCCGGGTATTTACGCTCCATCGTCTCGTTCCAACCTGGCAGGCGGCACTGGTAGCGCATTGGCACCAGCAGCCGCTTGCTATCTTTTGCAATCATTACCGGCGCGTACTGACCGGGGTAGATGCGCGAGTCGCGCGGCAGCGGCTCCTTGCGGCGCAGATCGTCAAGGTTGCGTTTGGCTGCTGCGATCTTGGCCGTAGCGATGCGTTGATCGTTCGCGGCCTTCTTGGTGGGCTTCGATTGCAATGCGCGCTCGGCTGCGGTCAGGCGCGTTCGTTGTTGGAATAGCTCCGCCTCTAGTGATCGTTCGTACTCAGCGTCGCCCTGCGCGATGATCGCCGCAATCTCGCGCTCCTCGTCAGTGCGCGGATTGGCAAACGCGGCCTTCATTGCCTTGGTGATCTTCCGCCATGTCTTGTCTTCCCTCTGTTCCCAAAAGAACCTCACGAACTGATGAACGGTGAGGATCGAACCGAACTCCCGCTCGAACTTTCGGAAATCTGCCAAGATTTGCGCGGAGTAGCACATAGCATTGACTCGTGACCAGAGGCGTCAACTCTTCCTTCTCCGTTGGACACCCTGATGTGTGTTAGCGCCGGTTGCCTAGGGGTCCCCTAAGAAGCGCCCCAGAACGGGAAGCTTACTACCTCGGCCGAGTTCGAGCTGCATTGCAGCCTTATCGTTCTTCACTCTTGGCTGGGCGCAGGCGCGGCGCTGTCGTCAGTTAATAGTCCATGGAGCCTTTCGAGAGCATCGCGCTTTTCTTCCATATACGTATGCTTGTCGTAATGTCGAGCCTGCACGCCGTCGAGTCCGTGCGATTGCAACTGCCCGCGCGTCTCTCTTGATACCTGCCGGCCGCTCAAGACAGTTTCAACAGTGCGCCGTAAGTCTCCTGGCGTGAATGCTCCCCCAGGTAGTTCGTTGGCTTTGTGCATGGCCTTGCGGATCTTCCCAACGCGCTTGGAAATCCCCGAATAGTCTGCCCCAGATTCGCCGGCCGTTAGGGTGAATAGGTACGGTCCGGCAGCACCGGCGTTCATCTCACGAATGGCTTCGATTGAGGCAGGTATGAGTGGAACGTGGTGCGACCGCGGTTTACTGCGTCGCCCTTTGTAATCGAGCATGCGTATGGCATTGGTGTCCGTATCGAAATCTGCCTGCTTGACACGCGCCAGTTGCTTTAAACGCTGACAGCCCGTCAGCAAGTGAAATTTCAGGGCCGCGTACTCGGGAGTTTGAATGCGCTTCCAATAGGCGCGCAACTCCGATATCGATAGCGCCCGATCCCGAGCCTTGTTGGCGCCTTCTATGGGTGTCAAGTCGCGGGCCGGGTTCGCCGCAATGCGAAGTGCCCGAAGAGCAGGCAACGCCTTGGCGTTGTGACGAGCCTTCATCCCCGCGGCGAACGCTGCGCGCAAGTACGCCCGCACCTTTTCGGCCTGTCGCAAGTTTTCAGCTTCGGCGGGAATGGCTACCACGGCCAGAAGGTCATCTGCTGTTACGTCAACGATCGGCAATGCCCACAATTTCGGCCACTTGTCACGCACATGGTTGTGCAGCTCTGCGCGCACACTTTTTGCGCTGTGCTTCCCGTCGCGTTCCAATTGGTCGGTGTAGGCTGTCAGCAACGCTCCTAATGTTCGTGAACGTTTGGCGGTTTCGGCCTCCTTGATGACTTGCGCAGCCGCTTCGGCGACAGCTCGCTCTCGTTCTCTTTCCCGCTCTTGGGTTTCCCAGGTGGCGCGAATGTCGCCATGGAGCTTTCGAATTCGGCGTAGCTCGCCAACTTTTTCGCGCGCTTCAGCAAGAGTCAAGCCATCACGGCCTCGAACATCAAACATGCCGACGGGCAAGGTGTCGCGCAAGCCTTTCGCAGTCACGTAGCGAAAGTAGAACATCACACGTCCGGTTCTGAGCCGTCTCGCGAGCAACCGTCCCTCACCTCGTGGGGCGACGTCAGCCACCCACTCCCCCGGCTTCAATCCTTCCACCGCTGGTGCGGTCAAAATCCCGCGCTTCGCCCCTCTACTCATCGTCGGTTGCCATATGGTTGCCGTTGTGCGGCAGGATGGTATGGGATGAATCGAGGTGATGCAAGACGCTTAAATCAAGACAGGACGCCGATTGCAGCATTTTCGTGGCTAAGTGTGAGATTTCGTGCGAAGCCGTGAGACGTTCGTAAAGAGGACTTTTAATCCATTGGTCGATGGTTCGATCCCATCACGGCCCACCACCTTCCTGCTTGTTCCCCTCGATGAATCGCAGCGCAGCGATTGCTGAACTGTGCGCAGCGCGTTGACGCGGTTTCCACGCGCACGGATGTACGCTGCCGCTTTGGACGGAGAAGCAGCGTGAACATCACGGAAGAAGGCAACTCGGCAATGCAGAACGGAGCGGACGCAATGAGCAGTGCAAAGGAATACGCAAAACACGGAGCGGCGGAAGTGGCCGATCGCGCCCAGGACATCGCGAGTGATGCTTGGCGCTATGCGCAGCGCGGCGGCGACAAGGTGAGTGGCTTCGTTCACCGGCGGCCGGTGGAAACCGCGCTGATCAGCGCCGCGGTGGCGTGCCTGATCACCGGCTTGGCGTTCTGGGCAACGCGTCCCGACTGAGTCAGTTTTCGCTCGACCGGAACCGCTGCACGACCACCGGTACCAGCGCCAGTAATCCCAGTCCCACGAGCGGGAGCCAGATGTGCGGCTCCAGGATCAGGTGTGGCGACAGGGTCTGGCCCGAGGCGATGGATTGTCCGAGCCCCGCGCCGATCGCGGTTTCGAACACCAGCATGATGACGCCGCCGAGGGCGGTGGCGAGCGTGAACAGCCATACCGGGCAGCGCAGCCAGGCGAGCGCCACGGTGATCCCGCCGAACGGGAACAGCGGGACGAGGCGCAGGAACAAGGTGTAGGAAACCGGATTCGCCTGATAGCCCTGCCGCACCCGCTCGACGAATTTCGGCGGCGGCCGCTTGCCGGCGCCAAAGGCGTGCCGCGCCGCGTAGAACAGCAGCAGCGAGCCCAGCACCTCGCCGACCAGCGACAAGCCGATCGCCGGTCCCATCCCGAACAGCATGCCGCCCGCGATGATGATGAACAGCGGGCCCGGCATCGCCGTGGCTATCGACAGCGTCAGCACGATCACGTAGATGGTGTACGTCAACGCCGGATGCGCGGCGATCTGTCGCGACCAGTTCGCCTGCTCGGCCATGAGATGGCTGGGTGCCAAGTGCTGCAGCATGCCGCTGGCAGCGACCGCCGCGCCGATCGCGATCAGGACGAGCAGTGGCACGAAGGCACGCAATCGGCTCATGACAAGGCGTGACGAAGGCGCAAAGGCAAGGGGATGGCAAAAAGCATAGCGGGTCGCGGACAATCACGCGAAACGTACGGGTTCACTATTGACGCGGATCAACCGCTGCGCTCGCCGGCGCACGAGTTTCGCCGGAGCGCTGGTTGATGCATGCGCGGATTCAACCGTACCACCGTCAGCCTGAAGCGCGCCTCAGTGCGTTTCGCCGCGTGAACCGAGCGCGCGCAGAAGTTCGACGCTGCGGGGCGCCGCAAGCCCACCGTAGTGCGCATCGATTCGCGTGAGCGCCTGCATCGCTTGTTTGAAGTGACCGGCATCGACGAGCGATTCGGCGTCGGCGAGCTCCTTCGCGAGCGCCGCGGCGTTGCGGGCGCGGCACGCGGCGAGCTTTGCGGCGTCCGGCGCACGTGGTTTGAAAAGCGCGGCCAAGGCTTGCGCGAGGCCGGCCGCATCGGCAAGCGCGTGCCCCGTATGCAGCAGCATGATGCCGTCGCTATCGGACACGCACCATTGCTCCAGCGATTCCGTAGCCCGGGCCCGTTGCGCCTGCCGGATCGCGTCGTCACTGCCGGTCAGGAACACGATGCGCGAGGATTGCTGGAAGCGATGCAGCAGATCGGCAGGCGGCAAGGGAATCTGCGCGGTGCCGATCGGATCGCTGCCGGCGTCCAGCAGCGCGCCACGGAAAAGATCGGGGTAGGCGAGCGCCAGCCGCAGCGCAATACGCGAGCCGCCGGAGAAGCCGCCGACGTACACGCGCGCAGGATCGACACGATAGCGCTGCATCACGTTGAGCGCCGCCAGCAATGCCAGCGGGTCGCGCCGATCCAGGACATCGGCGTCATTGCCGGAGCCGGCGGCCGTGACGAGGATGACGTGATTGCGATCCAGCACCGGCACCCATTCCGACGGTATCCGCGCATCGTTCCACGGCGGCACGAACACCAGCAGCGGGTAACCCGACGCAGGTGCGGGTGACGTGGGCACGTACAGCGCGAAATGTTGTTGTGCGGGCGCGAGGGGCGAGGCTTGCATCGCCAGCGGATTGCCGGCCATCGCCTTCTGCATGTCCACGGCATGCAACGGACTTACCAGCCTGCGCAGCAGTTCTTCATTGCGCGCGAGCGGCGCGGGTGTGCTGAAAACGACGTCGCGCTGCAGTCCTGTCGGGGGCGCCGCCGCGCAGGCTGCGGCCGTGCAGAGGCCGATTGCGCCCCGTGCGAACCAACGGGCGAAGCGGCGTTTCATTCGTCCGCGATCGCGAGTTCGAACGCAGCGCGAATGTGCAGCGCGGTGGAATTGATGCAGCGAACGCCGTCGACCTCGAACAGGCCTTCGTGTTTGTGCGCCGGAAACGCCAGCGGCAACTCGGTGCATCCAAGGTAGACCGCGTCACTTGCCGCTTGCCGGTGCGACTCCCGAACGACACGCTTGAGATCTTCAGACGCGCCGTCATCGCGCCCGCGTGAAAGTGCGTCGATGGCTCTCAGCACCATCCGGTTGTGCCGTTCTTCCGCCGGAGCACGCGCATGGATCCCGCGTCGATGGAACGTTTCACGAAACACCGCGGAGGCCATCACCGTGCGGGTGCCGAGGATCAGTACGTTCTCCACGCCGTGTTCGGCGCAGGCATCCGCAGCCGCGTCCACGATGCCGAGGACGGGAATCCCGAGACCCTGCTCGATCTGCTGCAGGCGATGATGCGCGGTGTTGCAGGCGATCACCGCGAAGTCCGCGCCGCTGCGTTCCAGCCGTTGCAGGGCCGCACGATGATAAGCATCGAAGGCCTGCCATGAGTTTTCGTCGTCATCGCTGCCGACCAGCATTTCCGCTTTCGACAGGTCCAGCGATTCGATCACGATTTCCGGCATCTCCGCGCGGCGGCCGCCATGCTGGCGGTTGCGCGATTCCGCCAGCGCGCACAAACCCGCGTAGTACTCGATCGTGGAAGGCCAGCCGATGCCGCCGAGGATGCCGATCTTTTTCATGCGGGCCCGCCCATCGGAGAGCGCTCAGGTCAGGGCGGCCAGGTTGAACGTGCCGTCCACGACTTCGACGAAGTTGCGTTCTTCCTTCAGGATAAAACGCTTCTCCTGCGCGAACGCGAAGTTCTTGCGGCCGTCGGCATCTTCGCGCAATCGTGCCTGGTACGCCTCGTAGGCGGCCAGGCTGTCGAACCCGATCAGCCCCCAGCCCACGTAGTTGGTGCCCTGCCAGGGCAGGAAATAACCGATCAGGTAGCCGCCGCAGCGCGGGATGACCTTGCCCCAGTTTTCGGCATAGGTCTTGAAGGCCTCGCGCTGGAACGGGTCGATTTCGTAACGGATGATGCAGACGATCTTCATGGCGGTTCTCCGTGGTGCGGAATGGCCCGGCAGTGCATCCGGCCTGGTCGGGAGCCCGAGGCGCCACGCCGCAGCGCCCGCACCGAGGACGGCGCCCTGCAACAGGAAGTTGCGACGATCGGGATTCTTGATGCCGGTGGTGGACTTCATGTGCACATGCTGGCGCTTGCGCGGCGGTCACGCTTTGACTATCGTAAAACCATGGATGCAGAAAGCCACGATGCTCCCATCGCCGGAATCGCGGCCGCGATCGCGGAGCCGGCGCGGGCGCGCATGCTGTGCCGCCTGCTCGACGGGCACGCGCGCACCAGTACCGAACTCGCCGCGATCGCAGGCGTGACGGCGTCCACCGCGAGCGTGCATCTCGCAAAGTTGATGGAGCGCGGGCTGGTCAAGGTGTCGCCGCAGGGACGCCATCGCTACTACAGCCTGCGCGACGTGCAAGTCGCGGCCGCGCTGGAAGCGCTGACGGTGGTGGCGGGCGAGCCGCGTGCGTGTTTCGTCCCGGGCACGCCCGAACGCCTGCGCGTGGCGCGCACCTGCTACGACCATATGGCGGGCACGCTCGCGGTTCGCCTGCACGACAGCCTGTTCGCGCTGCGCTGGCTCTCGCGCGGCGAAGACGATTACAACCTGACGCGGGCCGGTGTGGCAGGCTTGCGTGATGTCGTCGGCGTCGATATCGAGGCTGCACGGACGTCGCGGCGCCGCTTCGCATGCGCATGCCTCGACTGGAGCGAACGTCGGCCGCACCTCGCCGGCGCGCTGGGCGCCGGCGTACTGCAAGCGGCGTTGGATCGAAAGTGGATCGTGCGCGATCTGGACAGTCGCGCCCTGCAAGTGACCCGCGCGGGACACCATGCCTTCCGTGAGCGATTCGGCATCGAACTTTGATGCCCCGCGCGGGATTCCGTGGGCGGCTCAGAGCCGCCGGCGACGCCCGAAGATCAGCGAGGCGATGAACAGGATGATGAAGATGACGAACAGGATCTTCGCGATGCCGGCTGCGAGCCCGGCGACGCCGAAGAAACCGAAGAAACCCGCGATCAGTGCGATGATCAGAAAAACGATGGCGTAGTAAAGCATGGTGCTCTCCTGATGCTGCGTCGTTGACTGATGACTTCACCTTGAGGCCGGCGGCGTCGATGAAAGATGCCACTGCAACGTAGCAACGGGAAAATGACCGACCAATGACCGCGATGTAAAAATTCCGGTGGACGGGAACGCGCGCGTTCAGCTTGCTTTTGCAGCCCAGTGGACACGCGGGGTCGCGCGCGTCGTGCGACAACGGACCCGCCCGCGCGACGCTACACGCTTCAGCTTGTGTTCGAGTTTGTCACGACGAATTTCACGTTCCTTGCGCGGTGATTACTGCACGCCTGATGCTCAGCGCGTCCAGGAATCACGCAAGCTGACCGTGCGGTTGAAGACCGGCCGCGCGCGCGAATGGTCGTGACGGTCGGCCACGAAGTAGCCGACGCGTTCGAACTGGAAGTGTTGTTCCGGTTCGGCCTCGCGCAAGGACGGTTCGAGATAACCGCGCACGCTGCGACGCGACCCCGGATTCAGGTGGTCCAGCCAGGTCTTGCCGTCGGCGTCGTTCTCCGGATCCGCGACGTCGAACAGGCGGTCGTACAAACGTAGCTCGGCTTCGATCGCGTGCCTGGCGCTGACCCAGTGGATCGTGCCCTTCGCCTTTCGGTCCGCGCCCGGCATGCCGTGGCGCGATCCCGGATCGAGCGTGCCGCGCAGTTCGGTGACATTGCCGGATGCATCCTTGCCGACCTCATCGCAGCGCACGATGCCGACGCCGCGCAGGCGCACTTCGCCTCCGGGCACGAGGCGCTTGAAGCCTTTCGGTGGCACTTCCGCGAAATCGTCGCGCTCGATCCACAGCTCGCGCGCGAACGGCACTTCACGGGTGCCGAACGATTCGTCTTTCGGGTGATTGGGAAACGCGAGGGTTTCCGCGTGATCGTCGGCGAGATTGGTGATGACCAGCTTCAAGGGATCGAGCACAGCCATCCGGCGCGGCGCGTGCGCATCGAGATCCTCGCGCACGGAGTTCTCCAGCACGCCGAAGTCGATCACGCTGTTCTGCTTCGACAATCCCGCGCGTTCCCAGAACCTGCGGATCGCCGCGGCGGTGAAACCGCGCCGGCGCACGCCGGCCAGCGTCGGCATGCGCGGATCGTCCCAGCCGTCCACGTGGCCTTCGTTGACGAGCTGCAGCAGTTTGCGCTTGCTCATCACCGTGTAGGAAAGATTGCCGCGCGCGAATTCGATCTGGCGCGGCTTCGAGGGCGCCGTCGGCAAACCTTGTTCGACCAGCGATTGCCAGAGTTCGGGATGGTTCGGCAAGGCGACGTTGTCCACGCACCAGTCGTAAAGCGGACGATGATCTTCGAATTCCAGCGTGCAGAACGAATGCGTGATGCCTTCCAGCGCATCCGACAGCGCGTGCGCGAAGTCGTACATCGGATAGATCGGCCACGCGTCGCCTGTGTTCTGGTGCGCGATCTTGCGGATGCGGTACAGCGCGGGATCGCGCAGGTTGATGTTGCCCGACGCCATGTCGATCTTCGCGCGCAGCGTGCGCGAGCCGTCGGCGAATTCGCCTGCGCGCATGCGCTTGAAGAGTTCGAGATTCTCCTCTGCGGAGCGATCGCGGTAGGGCGAGTCGCGGCCAGGTTCGGTCAGCGTGCCGCGGTACTGGCGCACTTCGTCAGCGTTCAAGTCGTCGACGTAGGCTCTGCCGTCCTCGATCAACTTCAACGCGGCGCGGTAAAGCACTTCGAAATAATCCGAGGCGTGGCGCAGCTCGTTCCATTCGAATCCAAGCCAGCGCACCGAATCCTTGATGCCTTCGACGAACGCCGGGTCTTCCTTGCCGGGATTGGTGTCGTCGAGGCGCAGGTTGCAGGCGCCGCCGAACTCGCTCGCTATGCCGAAGTTGAGGCAGATCGCCTTCGCGTGGCCGATGTGCAAATGACCATTGGGTTCCGGCGGAAAACGCGTCTTCGGACCTGCTTCCAGCCGGCCGGCCTCGCGATCGGCCAGCACGATCTGGCGAATGAAGTTGGTGACAACGGGGGCGTTTTCGTCCGCCATGGGACACATCCTGCGCTGCGAAGCCCGCAAGTTTAGCGACGCGTCCGGGGAAGCGCTTGAGGTGCGTCTCGTTCGGAGCTGCTTTGGTGAGAAGCAAGGCCATGGATGGCCGAGGTGGAGTTGACCAGTGCCGTGGGCGATCAGGTGAACCGCAGCTTGGGAGGGCAGCGATCGGGATGATCGCTATAGAATGCATCCATGCGAACCGTCTACCACGCCGAAGGCATCGTCGATGCGCACCTGGTGAAGGACGCGCTCGAAAACGCTGGCATCCCGGCGTTCGTCAATGGCGAATACCTCATCGGCGGGATCGGGCAGTTGCCCGCACGCGATTTCATGACGGTCGGCGTGCCCGACATCTTCGCCGACGACGCCGGTCCTGTCGTGCGCGGGATCACCGGGATGCTGCGCGCACCGGTGGCCGGCGAGCGCACCGGATCTGCGGCGCCGCCGCTGCACCTGAAACCCGCGACCATTTGAACACGCTGGCCGCTCCCGCAGCGATCGATGACGCGTTGCGCGCGCGCCTCGTCGCGCATGTCCGCGACGTTCCGGATTTCCCGAAGCCCGGCGTGCTGTTCAAGGACATCACGCCACTGCTGGCCGACGCGCGCGCGTTCCGGGAATGCGTGGACGCGCTGGCCGCGCCGTGGCGGACACAACGAATCGATGCAATCTGTGGCATCGAGGCGCGCGGTTTCATTTTCGGTGCCGCGCTGGCGCGCGCACTGGACACCGGTTTCGTGCCGTTGCGCAAACCCGGCAAGCTGCCGGCCGCGACCCTCGCCGCGGATTTCGAACTGGAGTACGGACAGGCGCGACTGGAGGTCCATGGCGATGCACTCGCGCCCGGCGCGCGCGTGTTGATCATCGACGACGTGCTGGCCACCGGCGGCACGCTGGCCGCGGCAAGGCAGTTGATCGCGCAGCTCGGCGCGGACGTCGCAGGCGCTGCGATGCTGATCGAACTCGCGTTCCTGCACGGACGTGCGCGCTGGCCCGCAGACGTGCCGCTGCACGCTTTGCTCTGTTATTGAGTCCGTTCTTCAACCGCTCGCGTTCGATTGCCGAAAGCTGGGGCGCTGTATCAGCACCACTTCGGTATGGAACGGCATACCGGCGCGCAGGCCGAACACTTCGACCTTGTCGCCGGGTTTCATGTTCGCTTCGCGCGTGCGGAAATCGAACGGATCGGTGATCGGCTGCGCGCCCAGCTTCAGCAGGATGTCGCCGGGCAGCAGTCCGGCCTGCGCCGCGGGTCCGCCGGGATAGACGTCCAGCACGGTGGCGCCACGCGCCGCCGCCGGCAGGCCCGAATCGGCCGACACCGTCACGTTGCCGACTTCCACGCCCAGCCAGCCGCGCACGACGTGGCCGTGTTCGACGATCTGGTCGAGCACGCGTTTCGCGGTGCGCACGGGAATCGCGAAGCCGATGCCTTGCGCGCCGACGTCGCGGTCCAGCATGGCGGTGTTGATGCCGACCAGTTGGCCTCCGGCGTTCACCAGCGCGCCGCCGGAATTGCCGGAGTTGATGGCCGCGTCGGTCTGGATGAAATCCTCGTATGGCGAAAGACTCAACTGGCGCTGCAGCGCGCTGACGATGCCCATCGTCACGGTCTGGCCGATGCCGAACGGATTGCCGATCGCCAGTACCACGTCGCCGACGCGTGGCGCCTCCGGATCGACCCGGATCGTGGGCAGCGTGCCGGCATCGATCTTGAGCACGGCGAGGTCGGTGTCGGGATCGGTGCCGATCACCTTGGCGTGCGCGACGCGGCCGTCATGCAGCATCACCTGGATGTCGTCGGCGCCCGAGATCACATGGTTGTTGGTCAATACATATCCATCTGGCGTGAAGATCACGCCGGAGCCGAGGCTCTGCTCGCGGCGCTTGAGCGCCGGTCCCGCGACGCCGCCCAGCAGCGGATCGGGGAAGATCGGGATTTGCCGTTCGGTGACGGTCTTGTCGGCGTAGATGTTGACGACGGCCGGCGCGGCGCGCGCGACCGCGTCCGCATAAGACGCGGGTCCGTGTTCGGGTGCGATCTGGTTTTCCGAAGGCGCGGGTTGCGTGATCGCGGCGCTGGACGATCCGCGCAGGCCATCGCGCAGGTGCGCGCCGAGGCCGGGCCATGCCAGGCTGATCAGGAACGCCGCGGCCAGTCCTGCGACCACGAATTGCAGGACAAACAAAAGGGGTCTGAGCTTGTGCCGCATGGAATCGTGGCCCGGTGGAGCGCGATTGGATTGTGCGCCACAGAGGCGAACGCTAAACTAACACGATTTTGGGGCCCGATGGATCGCGGGACGGCGGCGCTGGCGGGCTGCGAGCCCCGGGCCGTGCACTCGGACAACATCATCGCGGTGCAGTTCACCGGTCGACCACAAGCAGTGCGGAGAAGCGGATGGCGGACGAAAGCATCAACAAGGGCCGACGCAGGTTCCTCACGGCGTCCACCGCCGTGATCGGCGGCGCCGGCTTGATCATCACGGCGATTCCGTTCGTCGAGACCTGGCTGCCCAGCGCACGCGCCGAATCGGCCGGCGCGCCGGTGACGGTCGCGATCGGCAAGATCGAACCCGGCCAGATGGTGCGCTACGGCTGGCGCAGCCAGCCGGTGTTCGTGGTCAACCGCACGCCCGAACAATTGCAATGGCTGCCCAAGCAGGATACGCGCCTGCGCGATCCGGACTCGAAGGAATCCGACCAGCCGAAGTATTGCCAGAACGCGACGCGTTCGATCAAACCCGAATGGATGGTGCTGATCGGCATCTGCACGCATCTCGGTTGCGTGCCGGATTACAAGGGCGAGGTGAGGCCCGAGCCGTTCGATCCGAACTGGAAGGGCGGCTTCTATTGCCCGTGCCACCACTCGCGCTACGACCTCGCCGCGCGCGTGTACCAGGGCGTGCCCGCGCCGCTCAACATGGTGGTGCCGCCGTACCATTTCGTCGATGACACCCACATCCAGATCGGCGTCGATCCGAAAGGAGCCGCGTGATGCGCGAGTTGATGCAGTGGTTCGAAGAGCGCACCCCCGGCTTGGGCGCGGTCTACAGGAAGCACATGACGGAGTACTACGCGCCGAAGAACTTCAACGTCATGTACTACTTCGGTTCGTTCGCGCTGCTGGTGCTGGTGAACCAGATCGTCACGGGCATCTTCCTGACGATGTTCTACACGCCCACCGCGGCGGGCGCATTCGATTCCGTGCAATACATCATGCGCGACGTGCACTGGGGCTGGCTGGTGCGCTACATGCACGAAACCGGCGCCTCGATGTTCTTCATCGTGGTGTACCTGCACATGTTCCGCGGGCTGATGTACGGCTCGTTCAAGAAGCCGCGCGAACTGGTGTGGCTGCTCGGCATGTTCATCTTCCTCGCGCTGATGGCCGAGGCCTTCATGGGCTACGTGCTGCCGTGGGGCAACATGTCGTTCTGGGGCGCCAAGGTAATCATCACGCTGTTCTCGGCGGTGCCGGTGATCGGCGAGCAGCTGGTCACCTGGATCATGGGCAGCTTCGTGCCGTCCGATCCGACGCTCAACCGCTTCTTCGCGCTACACGTGGTCGCGCTGCCGCTGGTGTTGCTGCTGCTGGTAGTGCTGCATCTCGGCGCCTTGCATGAAGTCGGTTCCAACAATCCCGACGGCGTCGAAATCAAGAAGCACAAGGATCCGAAGGGCATCCCGCTGGATGGCATCGCGTTCCACCCGTATTACACGCTGAAGGATCTGGCCGGCGTGGGCGTGTTCCTGATCATCTGCGCGATCATCATCTTCTTCGAGCCGACCGTGGGCGGGTTCTTCCTCGAACACGACAACTCGATCCCGGCCAACGACCTCGTGACGCCGGCGACGATCAAGCCGGTGTGGTACTTCTCGCCGTTCTACGCGATCCTGCGGATGATTCCCAGCAAGGGCTGGGGCGTGGTTTTTCTGGCGCTGTCGATCATCGTGCTGTTCCTGGTGCCGTGGCTGGATCGCGGCAAGGTCAAGTCGATCCGCTACCGCGGCGTCGGCTACAAGGTGGCGCTGACGATCTTCGCGATCGTGTTCATCCTGCTCGCCGCGATCGGCGCCGACCTCACGCCGGGCTGGATCGTTTCGATCTTCGGCCCCAACGCCGACATCACCACCATCGAGAACCTGTTCGGCCGCATCCTCGTGGTGCTGTATTTCGGGTTCTTCGTGTTCCTGTGGGCGTACACGTTCTTCGGGTGGGAGAAAACCAAGCCGGTTCCGGAAAGGGTGACCACGCATGCATAAGTCCATTCAGCGCACCGCCGCGCGCACCCTCACGGCCCTGCTGCTCGCGCTGGTGGTGGCCTTCGCCGCCTCGCCGTCCGCGTTCGCGGAAGAGGGCGGTGGTTATCCCGAAGCCAACATCAACGTGCACGACCAGGCCTCGCTGCAGCGCGGCGCGCGTCTGTTCATGAACTACTGCGTCGGCTGCCACTCGCTGAAGTACGTGCGCTACTCGCAAATGGCGGAAGGGTTGGGCCTGACCGAGCAGCAGGTGATGGACAACCTCGATTTCACCGGCGCGAAGTTCGGCGAGCCGATCGTCTCGGCGATGCCGGAAGCCGATGCCGAGAAGTGGTTCGGCAAGGTTCCGCCGGATCTGTCGCTGGAAGTCAGCGCCAAGGGCGCCGACTGGGTGTCGGCGTACCTGAAGTCTTTCTACCTCGACCCGGCCACCAACAGCGGCTGGAACAACACCGTGTTCCCGAACGTCGCGATGCCGTTCCCGCTGTGGCAACTACAAGGCGAGCAGGTCGCGGTGATGAATCCTGCCGAAGGCGGGAACCCGGCCACGGTCAAGGAACTCAAACTGGCACATCCGGGCAGCATGACGCCCGCCCAGTATGACCAGGCCGTGCGCGACCTGACCGCGTTCCTGGCCTGGGTTTCCACCCCGGATGAAGCGGTGCGCAGCCACATTGGTGCGTGGGTGGTGCTGTATCTGGTACTTTTCACCCTGTTCGCGCTGGTGCTGAAAAAAGAGTATTGGAAGGACGTGCATTGACTGGCGGGCGCCGTGCCCGCCAGGCGATGACACCC
>Ga0134126_10002028_pt1 | contig 25701 bp, 17 predicted proteins | sample KB31752_FD_96881 | JGI IMG/M metagenome (GOLD analysis project Ga0134126, IMG submission 96881) | Terrestrial soil microbial communities with excess Nitrogen fertilizer from Kellogg Biological Station, Michigan, USA - KB3-175-2 | ecosystem: Environmental > Terrestrial > Soil > Unclassified ... | reverse complement strand
TTACTACCAGCGCCTTTCCAACCAGAACATTCTGCAAAACTCGCTGGCTGCCCCGTTCACGGTGCAACCGCTTGAGAGTCGCGCGGTCCCAACCACGCTGCAACTTGCCAATCCGCTCGCGGGACAGCCACCACCGTCTATCGTGGCGACCGCGTTCATTCCGACGGCCACTTACTTCGTTGGCTTGCGGCGCCTCAGCGGGGCCGGACCGTTGGACGTAAACGATCCCAACGTTGGTCCCATCTTCGTTAACGCTGCGGGTCAGCAGTGTCTTAACTACGGTGGTACCGCTACTAACTGCTCGATCAACCTGGCGTCGTTTACCAGCGCGCCGCTCGATGCGTATACCCCGTACACTCAACAATGGAACTTAACCATCCAGCGCCAGCTAAGGGGCGGTTGGGCAATCGAAACCGGTTATGTTGGCTCTCACTTCATTGGCGGCATCGGTATCTGGGATCCATTCCAGGCCGTTCAGGTGAGTCCTTCGAACCCGCTCACAATTCATGACCATAACGGCGCTTCCTATACGATCACCGCCAATACGGTCGCCAACGAGGAATTGCGGCACCAGATTATTGGTCTCTCCCGCAAACGCGGATCTCGCTACTCCTCAAACATTGGTTTCGCCAACTACAGTTCGTGGCAAACCACTCTTTCGCGCCGACTGCATCGCGGGCTCTATTTCCAGGCGGCTTACACCTACTCGAAGACCGAAGACAATGTCAGCGGTTCGCTTAGCACCGACGAGTTGAACGCCACTCGCGCGGGCCAAAACGGCGCCGGCATTTATAACAATCAAGCCAACGCGGCGCAGAATAAAGCGCGCGGAGACTTTGATCGTCCGCATCGCCTGGTCGTAAGTTATGCTTACGATGTTCCGGTGAAGGCGAACAGCTTCATGGACAATCCGGTTCTTAGGGGTTGGACGATAAGCGGTATCGTCACCTACCAGAAGGGCTTGCCCTTCTCCGTGACTGACAGCACCAGCGGCGGTATTTTTGGTACCGCAGCCGGGACGGCGCAGTTTCTATGCGGCCGTATTGCTGAGGCTTATACCCAGGGTTCTCAGGCAAACCGTATCGACCATTATTTGAGGACGGAATGCTTCGGCACCGCACCGCTAATCCCGGGACTCTCCACCATTAATGGCGGAGCGAACCCCGGGGCCACCGGCTTCGGCAATACCCCGCGCAATGCGTTTCGCGCTCCCTATCAACAGAACTGGGACATCTCTATCCAGAAGCGGTTCACGATAAAGGAGTCGCATTCGTTCTCGTTCCGGATGGACACCTTCAATGTGTTCAACCATCCAATCTTCACTACGCCGTCTTCGGTCAACATCGCGACGCCCGCAACCTTTACCAGGATTACGGGTACCGCAGTTCCGGCACGGTTGATTCAGTTTGGATTGAAGTATAGCCACTGACCTTCGGGTCAGCGTGGGGAAAGACAACTTTGCCGGGCGGACCGTAATCCGCCCGGTTTAGTTTTACCGCCACAGGTTTTTGCGTTAGCCTTTAACCTAATTCATCGCTCGAGTTCGCCAGGATGATCGAAGTGCTGCGCCTTTCTCGTTATCCACTGGCTTTACCTGCATCGCGGACGACCCGCCCGCTTCTCCTGCTTTGTCTGTTACTCGTGAGTTCGCCGGTGCTGGCCCAGCGCGACCGCGACACCTACTCCAATGCTTCAGCAAATGCACTTGAAATCGTAGGCCAGGTTCGCGTGGTCGAAACCGGACTTCCGGCCAGCCGCGTGCCGATACGGTTGGAAAGATTCGGCGGCGGCGTGATTGATTCGATGGACACTGACAGCGGCGGCCGCTTTCGCTTTGCAAACCTGCAACGCGGTTACTACAAAGTGATAGTTAACGCGCTTGGCTTTAAGCCAGTGCAACAAGATGCTGATCTGCAAGTTGTGTTTCGCGCTTACCTGGTGTTTGAACTGAGTGCGGAAAAATCGGGCGCGGCGGCGGTAATCGATGTCATCGATGCGCGAGCGCCGATCGAGGCCCGACAGGAATTGGTGCGTGGTCGCGAGGCGCTGAGCAAGAAAAGTTACTCTGAAGCGATTGGCCACCTGCAAAAGGCAATCGCCGCGTATCCGTCGTTTTATGAAGCCCACCTTTTGCTGGGGACCGCTTTTGTGGACGAGCGCGAATGGAAAAAAGCGGAAGGAGAGTTTCAGAGCGCGCTGGACTTGAAAACATCGAGCGCCGCGGCCACCCTTTCACTGGGTGAGGTCTACTGGCGGCAAAATCGTTATGACGAAGCCGAAAAAACTTTGCTCGATGGACTTAAGCTCGACGACAAATCCTGGAACGGCTACTTTACGCTGGCCCGTCTCTATTGGGATCGGGAAAACATCGCGAAGGCCGCGCCCGCTATCGGCCATACGTTGCAATTGAAACCGGATTTTGGCCCAGCTCATTTGCTCGCCGGAAATATCCTGCTAAAAGTAAACCAGCAGGAACGCGCGCTGACGGAGTATCGAGAATACTTGCGTTTGGAACCCAAAGGCGAGTTTGCCTTACAGACTCGCGAGCTCGCGGAAAAGCTGAGTAAGGCAATCGGTGAAAAGAAATGATGTTTCTGAGGCAATGCAAATAAGAAAAGCAGTTACCGAAGACTCCGCCGCCCTCACTAAAATCGCCAATGATGCGAAGCGGCATTGGGGCTATCCCGAACATTGGCTTCAGCACTGGCAAGACGATCTGACAATTTCCGACGACTTCATCGCCAGCACGGACGTCTACGTCGCCGAGAGCGAAGGCAACGTGCTCGGCTTCTACGCGCTCATCATTCGCGAAGATAAAGCAGAGTTGGATCACCTGTGGGTCTCGCCGCCACACATTGGTACCGGCGTCGGCAAACAACTGTTTCTCCATGCGATGCAGCAGGCAGCAAAAGAAAACGTGTCGACGGTCGAGATTTTGTCGGATCCAAACGCCGAGGGCTTCTACCGCAAGCAGGGAGCACATCGCATCGGCGAAGTGGTTTCTGAAATCGACGGCGAGCCACGAATTCTGCCTAGATTGACTGTCGACCCCAAAGCTTCTTCATAGTTCGGAATTAACTGAACCATTAGATACTCAACAATTGGCCTGACAAAATCAGAACTGGGAGCGTTAGCGACCAAGATTGGTGAGGTATGTGGTTGCCTCCAATCCGCCTTCACACGTCTTACGAATGCGCATTTAACGATCACGTTGCGCCCGTAGGATTAGAGTGATGGTAGACTACCGGGGCAAATGAATTCCGAGGAGCCAGATCTATTAGCCAGCGCTGCGCGTGACGACACCGCTGCGCGGGGAGAAACGTTTTATCCCGGCGCCAGTCGCGGGCATCTCGCGGCGTTTCCGCCGAAGGAGCGTTGGGATAATTGGACGGAACTCGATTCGCAGGCCTGGCCCAAACGCAAAGAGCGACACTATTCCCTGGTTCCTACAACTTGTTTCAACTGTGAGTCGGCCTGCGGCCTGCTCGCCTACATAGACAAAGTCACTGGGGACATTCAGAAGTTTGAAGGCAATCCTGAACATCCGGGTTCGCGTGGGCGCAATTGTGCCAAAGGTCCGGCAACACTCAACCAGATTCAGGATCCTGATCGCATTCTTTTTCCACTCAAGCGCTCCGGTAAACGTGGTGAAGGCAAATGGGAACAAGTCTCTTGGGACGGGGTTCTGGATGATATAGCCGGGCGCATTCGCAAAGCGATCCTTGAAGATCGGCGCAACGAGATCATGTATCACGTAGGGCGACCTGGTGAAGACGGTTTCACCGAGCGCATCCTCGCCGCCTGGGGTGTTGATGGCCACAACTCACACACCAACATTTGTTCGTCAGGCAGCCGCGAGGGTTATCAGTTATGGATGGGACTCGATCGTCCCAGCCCCGATCATGCCAACGCGAAAGTCATTCTGCTCATCAGCGCGCACCTCGAGTCAGGGCACTACTTTAATCCGCACGCGCAACGCGTCATTGACGGCAAGGCCAATGGCGCAAAGTTGATCGTCTTCGATACTCGGCTTTCGCACACCGCCACGCATGCTGACTACTGGGTCGCACCGTATCCCGGTTCCGAAGGCGCGATGTTGCTGGCGATCGCCAACTATTTGATTCAAAACAATCTTTATAACCGCGAGTTTGTCCGTCGCTGGTGGAACTGGGAGGAATATCTCGAAAGCAGTTCCGAGTTTCGAGTTTCAAGTTCCGAGTCCGGACCTGTGACCAGGGCACAAGATTCGTCTGACCGAGATTCGCACGCTAATTCGCAGGTCAGGAAGGCGGGCTTGCCCCCGCCAACCTTTGAACAGTTTGAAGATCATTTGAAACAACTCTACGCGCATTACACTTTCGACTTCGCTGCTCAGGAGTCAGGCGTTGACGCAAAAACTATCGAAGAAATCGCAAAACTCATCGCCACCGCCGGCACGCGTTTTTCCAGTCACAACTGGCGCAGCGTTTCCTCAGGAGTGAGCGGCGGTTGGGCAGTCGCGCGCGCGGTATTCATGTTGAATGCGCTGTTGGGTGCGATCGCAACCGAAGGCGGAGTGTTTCCGAATGCCTGGAACAAGTTTGTGCCGAAGCCGATCTACACGCCGCCACACCCGAAGATGTGGAACGAAACGCAGTGGCCGCGCGAGTATCCGCTGTCGATGCACGAAATGTCGTTTCTCCTGCCACACTTCCTGAAGGACGGTCGTGGCAAGCTCGACGTCTACTTCACGCGCGTTTACAACCCCGTCTGGACCAATCCGGACGGCTTCTCCTGGATCGAGATGTTGACCGATCCCGATCTGGTCGGTTGCTACGTGGCGCTGACGCCGACCTGGAATGAAACTTCGTATTTCGCTGACTACGTTTTGCCGATGGGCCACGGTTCTGAGCGTCACGACATTCATTCTTACGAGACCCACGACGCGCAGTGGCTCGGCTTTCGCCAGCCCGTGAAAAAAGCCGACCGCCAGCGCGAGGGCGAAACGGTTGACGATACTCGCGAGGTGAATCCCGGCGAGGTGTGGGAAGAAAACGAATTCTGGATGGAACTCACCTGGCGAATAGATCGCGATGGGTCGCTTGGTATTCGCCAGTTTGTCGAATCAAAAAAGAATCCGGGCACGCGTCTAAGCGTTGACGAATACTACGAATGGATTTTTGATAATTCTGTTCCCGGCTTGCCGGAAAAGGCAGCTGCGGAAGGCTTAACACCACTCGGGTTCATGCGTCGTTACGGCGCCTTCGAAATAAAGCAACGGGTTGGTGCGATCTATGAAGAGGCAGTTAACCCCGAGGAGCTCGAAGACATTCGCGAGGATGAGTATGGTCGCATTTTCACGCGCACCGCGAAACCCGCCTCGCCAAACGTGGTTCCGGTTCCCAGTCCTGACGGCGATGCGGACGGCCGGCGCCTGGTTGGGGTGAGAGTCGGAGGTGAGATCAAGCGTGGGTTTCCGACGCCGAGCGGCCGCCTGGAATTCTATTCACGCACTATGTCGGATTGGGGCTGGGATGAGTTTGCACTGCCGACTTACATCAAGAGCCACGTTCATCCTGACAATCTCGAACCCGGTCAAACGATTCTGATTTCGACGTTTCGCTTGCCGGTGCAAATCCACACGCGCAGCGCCAACGCGAAGTGGCTCGATGAAATCGCGCACACGAATCCGCTCTGGATTCATACCAACCATGCCGCCAGCCTCGGCGTACGCACTGGCGATCTGTTGCGAGTCGAAACGGAAATTGGTTGCTACGTCGTGCGCGCCTGGGTGACGGAAGGCATTCGACCCGGCATCGTCGCCTGTTCGCATCACATGGGCCGCTGGAAATTAAATGAGCAGGGTGAGAAGGCTCAACGCCAGATGATGGCGACGGTAAAACTCGATCATGAGGGAACGGAGTGGGGACTGAAGCGCGAGCAAGGCGCCGGGCCTTACGAGTCGAGCGACCCGGACACCTTGCGCATTTGGTGGAGCGACGTGGGCGTTCATCAGAACATGACCTTTCCGGTCCACCCCGATCCAATTTCAGGGATGCACTGCTGGCATCAGGCGGTGCGCGTGCGCCGAGCTGATCCGGGAGACAACACCGGTGATGTTTTTGTAGATACAGCTAAGTCGCGCGAGGTTTACCGCAAGTGGCTGGCCATGACGCGACCGGCAGATAAGTTTTCACCCAACGGCACGCGTCGACCCTACTGGATGTTGCGCCCCCTGAAGCCGGCGCGTGAGTTTTATAATTTGCCAATGGAAGAAACGGGGGAACCAGCCGGCGTCAAGTGAATTGCTGGGACCGCGGGCGTCCCGCCCGCCATTAGCGCGCAGCGCGAACATTGGACCTGTGGTCATTGCGAGAGTTTGAGGTTTAGGTCAATCCAGGGTGTTACGCACCTTTGCGGGCGGGACGCCCGCGGTCCCAGCCAATCACTTGACGCTTGAATGGAGAAAGAGGCCCTATGTACTTCAAACAATTCTATCTCGGCTGCCTGGCGCATGCGTCTTACCTGATTGGATCGGAAGGTGAGGCGGTAGTGGTTGATCCGCAGCGCGACGTCGATCAATACATTGACGAAGCTGAGGCCCAGGGGTTCGAAATCAAATATGTGATCGAGACGCACCTGCACGCGGATTTCGTCAGCGGCCATCGCGAGCTGTCCGCACGAACTGGCGCGGAGATCGTGTTTGGCAAGGAAGCCGGCGCCACGTTCCCGCATCGCGCTGTGAAAGACGGCGACGAGATCAAGATTGGAAAGGTTTTACTAAGGATCATGGAGACACCGGGACATACGCCCGAGAGTATTTCCGTGTTGGTTACGGATACAGAGACGGGGGAAGAGGGGAAGAGGGAGGAAGAGGAAGTCGTATTGGAGCCGCAGAAGATTTTGACCGGCGACACGCTGTTTGTTGGCGATGTTGGCCGGCCTGATCTGGCCGGCGGCAAAGGATACACCCCGCAGACAATGGCCGGAATGATGTATGACTCGCTGCACGGCAAGCTCCTGAAACTTGACGATGCCACGGAGGTTTATCCGGCTCACGGCGCGGGCTCGATGTGTGGCAAGAACATGTCGAAAGAAACGTCATCAACCATCGGCGCTCAGCGGAGGTTCAACTACGCCTTGCAGCCGATGTCGAAGGATGAGTTTGTCCGCATGATGACTGCCGACTTGCCTGAAGCACCTGCTTACTTTCCGCAGGACGCCGAAATAAACCGCACCGGCGCGGAAGCGTTGAGTCAACTTCCGGAGATTGCCGCTTTAACACCGGCGCAAGTCCGTGACCTAACTCCAAGCCCGCACGTAATTCTCGACGTGCGGGCGGCCGCTGAATTTGGCGCGGGACACGTACCCGGTTCGATCAACATTGGACTGGGGGGCCAGTTTGCCATCTGGGCAGGAACACTTATTCCTATGGGAACGCCGATCGTGATCGTGGCGGAGTCAGAAGAAAAAGCTCAGGAGGCTGTCACGCGCCTCGCGCGAGTGGGTCACGAAAGCGTGAAAGGATATCTGGCGGGCGGGATCGCTGCCTGGAACAAGGCCGGTCTTGAACTCGCTGGCCTGTCGCAAATTACGGTTGGTGAACTAAACGAACTAATAGCAAACCCAGCCCCGCTGCAGATCGTCGATGTTCGTCGTCCCCCCGAGTATGCCAGCGGGCATGTGCCGCATGCGATTCCCGCGTCGCTCTCTGATTTACAAAAAGCTCTTTCAAAGCTTGAGCTTGATCCGAACAAACCCACGGCGGTGATCTGCGCCGGCGGCTACCGTTCAAGCGCGGCCTCCAGCATCCTCGAGCAACACGGATTCTCAGATCTTCTGAACGTCGCCGGCGGGACGAGCGCCTGGATCGCTGCCGGCTACAAGGTGGAATAATAAAAACTAGCCGCGGATGATCGCGGATTTACGCAGATCTGAAAAAACAGGAAAAGGCCTTACCAGAAGGTTTTTTCAGATTTGCGTAAATCCGCGAAAATCCGCGGCTGAACTATTTTGCTTCCGGCAACAAACCAGCACCTGCCTTTTACTATTCACCATTTACCATTTACGATTCACTTGTCTTGGATCCCTTTACCTTCAAACTCCTGATCTCGATCGCGATTGTCGTCATCGCCACCATTCACGGATTCGGCGCGGCGTGGCTGGCGATCTGGATGCTGTTTCATCCTTACCATTCAGTTAAATTTCTTGGCGTCACTGTTTGGCCACAGGGAATGATTCCGCGGCACCGTGAGAAGTTGGCCGAGTCGATTGGTAACGCCGTTGGCAACGAACTCGTGTCGCAGCAGACCGTGTTTGACGCATTGTTTGAGACAAGTTTCTTCCAACGCAAGGTTGAAGACTTCGTCAATGCTCACACTCACGATCTGCTGGGAAAAGTTTATCCCTCCTTCATCGACGCCTTGCCGTCAGCAGCTCGCGGACCGATTCTAGATACGGTGTCAGCGCTGCAGTACCGACTGGCCGACTACATCGCAGCGATGCTGAAAAGCGAAGACACTACGGTGGCGATCGCGTCTTTTGTAAATCGCCAGGTCGACGAGCTCCTGGCTCGGCGAGTGGGCGATACGCTCAGCGAAGGTCAGTTCGATACGATTCTGACCTTTGTGCAGTCACGTTTTGCACGATTGGTTAACGAAGAAGGTCTGGAAGAAAAAATTAGCGGTTTTGTTTCGGGGCGACTCGATGATCTGGCCCGGAGCAACGCGACCCTGGCTGAAACGTTTACTCCGGAGACCGTCGCTTTTATCAAGGAACGGATTGATAGCCAGGTGCCGCCGATCGTGCATCACCTTGCAGATATCGCCACCAGTCCCAACACGCGCACGCAAATTGGCGCCCTGATCAAGCGCGAAGTTGATGACTACTACGATCAACTTTCCCTGATCAAAAAGATCTTCATCTCGCGCGAACGCATCCATCGCGAAGTTGATGAGCTGGTCGACAAGACTTTGCCTAAACGCATCGAGGAGTATTTGCGTGGCCCTGCATTTGAAAAGGAGGCCGAAGCGTTTCTGAATGCAACTATCGACAATGTGCTGGCGCGGCCGCTGAACGTGCTGGTGGGGCAGATTGAATCCGAAAGGTTCGACTCTATCAAACAGGAAATAACCAGTCGCATCGTGGAGATGGCCAAGAGCGAGGAGCTGTCGGCTTCAGTTGGTACCTACTTTCGCGAAGCGATTGAGCGGTTCCGACCGCAAACGCTTGGCTCAGCGTTGCAACAGCTCGATCCCGACTCCATTCAGACTGCCAAAGCATTTCTGACGAGGAGCGTGGTTGGCCTGCTCTCGCGCGATGACACTGCAAGGACGATAAATGCAATTCTGAGTGCGCAGATCGAGCGTCTGCTGGTATCGCCGATCGGGCGCCTCGGCGATCATGTATCAGAGCATTCGATGAAACGCGCCAGCGCTGCACTGGTCGGACGAATAACTATGACCGCGCGCGAGGGACTGCCGAAAGCGATCGCCGAGTTTGACGTTGGCGGACTGGTACGCAAGAAAGTTTCCGATTATCCGATTGAAAAGCTCGAGGCGCTGGTGTTGTCGGTTGCCAGGCATCACCTGAAGACGATTGAACTTTTCGGCGCGGTGATTGGCTTCTTCATTGGCGTGCTGCAAGCGATCTATTTCTGGCTGACGTACGTGCCTGGACGCTGAGTGGGTCGACGAATTCAAACCAGTAGCAACGCAAAGTTCAAGAAGTTCAGAGTTCAAGCTTTAGCTTGCTTTCTTTCGGAGGAGACAAACTAAAGTTTGAACTCTAAACTTTTTGAAGGCTACTGCTTCCGGTTCTGATTTTGTTTCTCCAACAAACAGGCGCCGCCCCACGGACGATTTGGCCGAAAGGCTTCAGACTTCTGCAGGGGATAGAAGAAACTCATCATCCGCGGCAGCCGTTTCAGTGCACCGGCAGTATGCCAAAGCGAACGAACGGCGGCCGGCTTCCAACCAAACTTGCTGAAGAATTCCGGACCGTCGGCGGGCGCAAACTTAAAAGGCGCTGAAGCTTCGTCAAACGCTTTACCCATTTTCTTTATCAGCATTTTCAAAAGCGCGGGCGAGGTAATATCCAGTAACCAGTGACGAAACTGTTCGTGCGCCGCGAGGTCCGTGGCTAACAAGCCAACCTCCTCGGGACTCAAATAAAGTACGAGGCCTTCACTTATGATAAGCGCCTTCTTTGACTCCTTCGCTATTCGCTGGAATAGTTCGCGCCGACCATTCACGTTGGAAAGATCCAGACGAACCCGCTCGAGCAGGCACGAAGGCTTTTCGTCGCGCAGCAACTCCTCTTTGTAATCAGTAATCTCCGGCAGATCGACTTCTATCCATTTCAGACCGGCAGGCAGCGTGAGTCGATAGGGACGAGCGTCCAGGCCGGCCGCAAGATTGATCACGGTGTCGCAACCTTCCTCCAGACACTTTGCGATGAACTGATCAAATACGTAGGTGCGGGTGAACCATGACCACGCGTTCTTTTCACTAAACGCCAACGACTTCGCGATCTCCTGCCCGCGCTCTCCGGCAAGACGGCGTGCAAAAGGATCGCGAAAAAGAGCGTTCGGATGTTCATTCTCACGCGCGCGATAAACGGCGGCGAGCAGGGCGGTGTCGGAGATGTTGCGGATCAGCATGTAGGAACTCGTGTTTACTTCGGCGCCGTCAGATACCAGGTGTTATCCCACGCGTCTTTCACCCAGGCGGTACGACCGTAGCCTTGAGTCGTAGGCGCTTGCAGGGATGTTGCGCCCGCATTGAGCGCGCGAGCGTAAGCATCCTCAAGATTCTCGACGTTAACAAACAGTGCGGGCGGCATTGGTTGCGCGTCGCCATGTGCCTCACCCATCTCGATCATCGAGTCGCCGATGCGCACCACGGCGTGATGGATCATTCCCTCCGGCGACTGTTCGCGCGAGATCTCTTCAGCCGCAAATGCCTGCTTCATAAATTCGATTAACCCGGCGGCGCCGATCGGGTGCAGAAAAGGTGTCACCGGACGCAACCCCTCGGGAATGTAAGTTCCGGGAAGTCCGAGTTTGTGCGTGGCAATCCACCAGACATTTCCGGTGGGGTCCTTCACTCCCGCTTCTCGATCGCCGTAAAACTGATCGACTGGCTCCTCTACGGAAGTGGCGCCGGCTTCGAGGGCGCGTTGATAGACTGCATCGGCATCGGGCACATAGAGGTGAAGCGATGTCGGGATTTCTTCAACGGCTTCGTAGCCGCCGATCATCAGTTTGGACTCGCCGATCGTAACTTCGGCGTGCAAGCCGCCTGCTGAACCGATAGTGCGAAACACTTCGCTGGCGCCAAAGGCCTGCTTAACAAATTCTACCAATTGCTCGGCGCGTTTTACGGTCAGGTAGGGCGTGACGGTGTGGTAGCCGGCTACTGAAGTCTCCGAAGCTTGTTGTTTCTCTGTTCCGGTAGCAGTCATAGTTGCACTCCTTCTCAGTGTCTCTTTCAGTCTTGATTTGAAATCCTCGCGCGGCAGCAGACGCAGTTCACTTGCGAGCGCGGCCAACTCTCGCAGGCCGGGCTCCTCTGCCGTGAACGTGATTGCTCCGCCCGACGCGGGTGCGACAATCGCGTCGATGGCTTCGTTCAGTTGCTCGATTAAAAACTGCTCAGACATTTTTCTCACTCATGCGTGCGCGCAAGTTTTGCAACGCGCGAAACTGCAACTGTTTTATTGCTCCCTCACTCCTGCTCAACTGCTCGGCAATCTCGCGAATGCTTTTCTCTTCGGCAAAACGCAAACGCATTACGTGGCGCTGGTCCCAGGGAAGTTGATCCACCAACCGGTAAACCCGCGCGACGGTTTCAGCCTTTTCGAGATCGTCGTCGACGCCGGTCTCGGAGTCCTGGTCAAGCGACTGAACGGAAGATTCCGATCCGGATTCCCGCAGCAGGCGTTGCGCGCGATCGGCAATCGAGTTTCGGGCGATGCGAAACAGCCAGGCGGCGAAAGGCGCACCGCGCCACTTAAACTCACCCAGGTTTGCGAGCGCCTGATGAAAAACATGCGAGGTCAGCTCTTCCGCCGCCGAGCGTTCGCGAACTCGCCGGGCGATATAGGCATAGACGCGTTCGAAGTGTAGTTCATACAACTCGCCAAAGCGGCTCACCTCCTGCTGCGCCGCCTCGATCAAGGCCCGCTCTTCTTGCTGGTTATCTGGACCCTTCAAGCTAGTCCTCACTCGACCAAATCCGACGCGCCTGACCTGCGCGGAAAACCCGGTGAACGTTCTTCTACTTATATAAACTGTCGTGAAGGGAAAAGGTTACGCAGAAACGTAGAAACGGGCGAAAAAGAAGGGAGTAGGGGGTCAACTTTTGGAGTGCGGTGACCTGTCACCGCCTTGTTTGGTCGCGACCTGTCGCGACCACGGCGGGAATTGAGTCTAAGCGAAGGTGCGGCGTCAAGCCGCCGCGGACAAAAGCGGTGACAGGTCACCGCACTCCATATTAGTTCCCGGGAGCTATTAGTTCAGCCGATTGCACCGCCTTGGGATCGTATGCGGTGGCGAGAAATTTCTTTGCCACGGCCTGTGCATTTTCGTAGTTGATGCCAGACTGCACTGCCTTGTTATATTCCGAGACAGCGCGATTGCGTTCGCCCTTGGCATCGTAGGCATTGCCCTTCTTGATGTGGGCCCAGGCTTCAATCCACGAAGGCTGCAAGGTGCCGGCGAGCGCAGCGTCAAAATTATCGAGGGCCGGCTGCCAGTTACGCTGCTCGAGATACAGCAGTCCCAGGTTGTAGTAGACCCACGAGTTTGAACGATCCAGCTTTAGCGCAGCTTCAAACTGTTGCTGGGCTTCGGCGTAAAGCCCTTCTTTCATCTGTTCGATGCCACGGCGCGCCACGATCGATACGCGCAACTCGTCAGACATGCGCAGGATTCTATAGTTGGGATCGACCACAACTTCGAGCGGCTGCCCGTTTGATTCGAAATCAAAGTCTTCGCTCCTGCCTTCTATGCGCGTCGTCGTTGTCTGCGTGTCGCCTTCAGTGCGCAACATCAACTGCACCGGCATGCGCAGGGCTTCGAGGTTCTGCTTCACAGTGCCGCGAGTGCGAAACTTTCCGGCTCGAGTACGAATAATTTGATAGTCGACGGTAAACTCCGGAACTCCCGTTCCCTCAATCCACTGCGCAAAAAAGTAGCGAAGGTTTACGACTGCAACCTGCGAAGCCAACTTCTCGAAATCGTCGATAGAGGCATTCTTGCCGCGATATTGCTCGAGGAAATTGCGCAACAACTGGTCAAACTTTTCCTTGCCTATGGTCTCACGCAGCATGCGAAAAACCATTGCGCCTTTGTGAAAGATTATTGACTGATAAGCGGCTGACTGATCATCGAGAGCGCCCGGCGCGCGCGCGATAGATGCGGTCTGTTCAAACGTCAGCGCGCGTTCCTGTTCCTCGCGTTGTATTGCCTCGAGCGCGCCGCCAGTTAAATTCGATTCACGAAATGCGAAGGCGCTCCATTCGGCGAGACCCTGCGAGATCCAGGCATCGTCAAATGATTTCAAGCCGACCGTTTGACCCCACCATTGATACGCCACTTCGCGCGCAAGTCTCTCGTCCGGGGCCGGCCGCGACGAGTCGAAAAGTTTCGCCGCCAGAAAGATAATGCCGGGACCTGAGTAAGTATCCAGGCTGTCGTCGTCAACTTGCACAACGACCAGACGCGTCCCGAAGATCGGAGCGCCATACTGTTTTGAGTAAAACTCCAACACCTGGCCCATCATCTCGGCGTAACCGTTGATGCGACCCTCGCTACCCGGCTTCGCATAAAACTGAATCTCGTAGCTGCCAAAGCGCAGGTTGCGGTTGATGTATTGGCCGGCGGCGAAGTTTCCGATTAAGACCGGTTGGCGGTGAACAAAGTGAAACCTGGTGGTGCCGTCCTTCGGCGAAGCCTGCGGCGCGACGGCGTCGTCGCTGGTGCCCGCCACCTGCAAGCCGGTGGGAACGATTAACGTAATGTCAGACGTAGCGCGATCCGCGGCATAGTCATGAAAAGGAAACCAGCGCGAGGCATACATCAAATAAGAACCTTCGGGACCCACGTAAGCCAGGCGCCTCGTAGCCAGCGGGCCGCCCTCCGGCGTAAGCAGAGCGCCACTCCAGCGAAATCGCAATGTTAGCGGCTGATTCGCAGGCACAACCTGCCCAAGATCAACTCTTACACTTGGCCCAAGCGAGCCGACACCAACTGCATCCTGGACAAAACTCGTCAAGGGCTTACCGCCGAGGTCAATACTTTCTACTTTCAGGGATCCGTTGAGTTCGAAGACAAGTGAACGAGTTGATTCCTGTGGAGTGACGGTGACGTCAGCACCGGCTCGCAACATGTGCTGGTCTGGAATTAACTGAGCTTCGATGCGGTAATTGGTGATATCGAAACGCGAGGCGGCCTGTTGCGGAGCGGGTTGTTGAGCGCTGCCGGCCGTCGTAATGACGAAAAGTGTGACAATTGATAACAATACTGGGGAAAAGATGGGCCTGCGTATCTTCATATTATCTCGGCTTCGTTAGTGATTGCTCTCGATTATACAACTGCGAACATCTTGCCGCACAGCAGTCATGACTGCTGTTCCTTGAGCCTCCAGGGAGTTTTCAAAGCTGAATCTCCGCGAGATTGAGGCCTTGGTTCCGGGATTTTTTGGATGGTAAACAGCTGCAGGCGGTTGGCTGGCGGACACGGCAGACTCAAGTTATTTGCTGGGACTGTGGAACAACTCAAGCGATTTGCTGGAACCGCGGGTGTCCCGCCCGCTTCTGCTTCGACCCATCTCTTCAATCTTAGACTGTTAGCGGTCTTGTTCGCGCTTCGCGCTCATTTGCGGGCGGGACGCCCGCGGTCCCAGCAAATAACTTGAGCCTGTTAGATCTCAGGGTTTGATTTTCGGCGTGCCGACGAAGTCCAATTCCTTCATATCGTCATTCCCGAGCGGCAGAACTCTGTCTACCGGTTCAAAAGCAAAACCATCCTTCGACGGAATAACCCTGTAACTGTTCGTCGCTGTGGAAGAGGCTACCGTGAAGGAATAGTTTCCCTGCTCATCAGTAGTTGAGGCGAGCACAGTACCCTGTGGACTTATCAGCACCACTACAACATTCGCTAGTGGGTTGCCGGTTGGGTCCTTCACTCGTCCAGTGATTGCGACTGTCGTTTGCGGAGCTTTGTTTAGTTTCTCCACCGGCGACGTTTCGAGCGGCTGCGCGGCCACGGGCCCGGGTGTTGATTCGGGTGTTGCGTCCGGAGTTGCTTCCGGAGTAGCGGTGACTACGGGCGCTTCGGGTGACGATGCCGGAGTTGCTTCGGGTGTAGCCTCTGGCGATTGAGTTGGTGTCGGCTGCGGTACCTCAGCTACAGGAACTGACGCGGTTGGTGATGGAGCAGGAACTGACGCGGGCTCCGAAGACGAAGGGGACGCTGGCGTACCGGAGTCAACTGGAGTTGCTGCCGGCGTGCTTACCGGCGACGAAGTTGGTTGCACAGTATCGTTGGATTTATCTGGCGCCGGGGATGGCGCATTAACAGAGGTTTCGAAGCCTGGCCCTATTCGTTCGTTGAGTCCCTCGAGTGAGCCGTTGACCTTTCGATAGAGTTGCTCGATCAAGGTGCGTCGCACCGGATCCGGATCACCGGAATTGTAGCTCTTGATGAAGTTGGAAAGTGCTTCAGCTTTCTTGTCCTGACGTTCGAGAGCGACGCCCAGATGCCACAGTGCAGCGCGTGCTGCCGGCGTCCCTTCGGGCAAAATGGTAACAGCGCGTTGCAGGTGTTCCACCGCCTTATCAAACTTATCCTGATTGTAGAGTGCCCACCCGGACGTATCCTCGATGCGACCGCGTACGAGATTAGACAAAATGTTGCGCGGTGCTTCGGGAATATCTGGCGTGCCTCCGGCAGCGATGGCTCGCGCGCGAATGAGGCGAAACTCATCCGCCTGTACCACGACCGTCAACTCAGGAACGGTGAGTCCGGCGTTAGCGCTCTCTCTCGCCGCTTCAGCGAGTTCGTAAGCGGTCTGGTAGCCAACTCCTTTTTGCAGTAAACGTCCGGCAGCATAAAGTTCGCGGTGAACTCGCGCGTCGTCGTTTCCTGCAGCAAACGCCTTTGCAGCGGTGACCAGCGCATTGTCGCTGGCAGCTTCTCCACTGCCTCCCTGATCGAGGGCAGTAGCAAAAGCCAAAAGCGCTTTAAGAATTCTGGCGTTGTTCTCCGAATCGGCGGCAGCGAACTGAAAAATACTTGCCCGTCGCTCCGGCGCCAGCAGTTCCACGAAATCTGCGCTGTGCACAACCGCATGTCCGGCAAGTCGAGCTTCGATCTGGCCGTCCTGTATGCTGAACGACTGTCTTAAGATTTCCGCGGCTTCATCATAAAGTCCGGTCGCGACCAGCGTGCTGGCCAACTCGTAGTCGAGCGTCGGAAACTTCCCATACTGGCGCGCGAATCGAAGCGCGCGTTCGGCGTCCAAAGGCTTCCGTTGCGCGACTAGCGCGCGAGCCAGCGCAATTTGCGACCAGGTGTAGCGCGGTTCTATCTGGACGGCGCGCAGTGCGAGGTCAAGAGCCAATTCACTTTCGTTGTGAGCGGCAAACCAGTAGGCGGAGCCGGCCAGCAAACTCAAGTTGCGCGGATCCGCCGCCAGAGCTTTGTCGAGTTCGGGTTTTGCTTCGTCTTTCCGGCCCAGTTCGAACAATGAAAGAATCAAACCGGCACGCGCCGTTTTGTCGGCGGGTTCAGCCTCCAGCTGTTGGCGATAGAGCGCTAACGCTTCTTCCGATTTCCCCAGGGCGCGATTGAGATCGGCGAGACTTCGCCGCGAAGTCTTTGAAGTCGGATCGAGTTCCAGAGCTTTTTTGTACTCTGCAGCTGCCTCTTCGAGACGCAGCGAAATGTGCAGGGCGCGCCCGAGGCCTTGATGCGCTTCGGCAAGGTCGGGAGCCAGTTTTACGGCCTGGGTCGTGAGGCGAAGGGCTTCGTTTGCCTGTTCAGTGGTGACGTAAAAACTAGAAAGAATCACCAATCGCCTGGCGTCGTTTCCAAACTTTGCCTCGATGTCCTGGGCCGCTTTCGCAGCTGCTGCGGTTTCTCCACGCAGGTAGAGATTCAAGGGAATTTGATAGATGACTCCGGAAAACAACTTCTCTGAAGCATCGACGGGGGCATCGGCGATAGCCATCATGAGTTGTTCCACACCGGCCGCGCTGTCGCCCGCTTTTAGTCGTTGATCGCCGACCGCGGCCCGAGCGCTAACAAGAATCTCCAGGGCGAGCGCTCTCGACCTGGAATCAGGATGAGTATCCAGGAATGTTTTGAGCAAACCGACTCGCTCTTCGACCGGCTTGGTCAGCGTTAGTGACACTTCCTCCGCATCCGCTTGGTCGTCGGCGGGTGCCGCCGCCGGCTTTCTGGTTTTGTTTGACGCGCTTGGAGTTCGGACTGTTGACGGTTTGATTGTTGTTGGCACTACGTCAGTTGATGCTGACGCAACCGCCGGAACTGCTTGGGCCTCAGGCTTACTTGCCGGCTGATCGTTTGCGGAAGAGTTACCGGCGGGTGCCTTGTCAAAGTCGTCAGTATTAAACGCCAACTTTTGTGAGAGCGAGGTTACGAAGTGTCGCACACCGGCGTTGAGTCCTTCGCTGAATTGACTGGCATCAATCAGCGCGCGCATGCGTTGACCCATTTCACCCAGTACGCCTTCAGGCAGATCGTTTTGCACCGACTTGCTAAAAACTGTGAACGAAAGTTTTTCATCGACGGCAACCACCATCAGCAAGCTTTTCTTCATGGTGGTGCGGGCCCCGACATTCCAATCCTTCGCGAGCTGCAATGAGAACGCGGAAATATCCTGGCCGCCGGTTGACTGGACCGTTGCGACCTCAAACTCAATTCCGGTTTTTATTTTCAGATTGGCGAGGATGTTTTCCAGTTGCTGTCTGGTCTGCTCGTTCACAACCCCGGCAAAGTCGTTTACATGACCTGACGGGGCAGGCAATTTCTGCGTTGTCTGTGCAAGCTGGTTTACACCAAGCGACAAGAAGAGCGCCGCACTACAGCAGAACAGCAGGATCGAGTTTAATATTCGCTGACCTGATAATTTCATACCTTAGGTTCTCTTAAAGGTGCGGGGCGTTGTTTGTGTGCGGGGGAGTGCAACTGATTTACCCTCACGCCTGACGGATTGGGGTTTATCTAAATGGAGACGGTCTGGAGAGCATGATAACATCGCGTGCTTTTGTCAGCGAGTAAGGGCCTTCCGCGAACGATTGTTTGAGAGCGCCAAAGGCGCGAAATGTAACAGCCTGAGGCAACGCCCCAGGAACTCGAAAGAACTGATAGTGGAAGCGCTGAAGGCGCGTAATGAAGTTGTTGCCTCAGGCTCCCACAAGACCACTCCGATAAGTTTCATTTCGCGCCTTTGGCGCTTGAGTCTCGGAGGATGCAGGTGAGCGAACTTGAAGACGCCTGGGCTGCCGGTCTTGCCGAAGCTGAAGCGCGCGCGCGGGCCCACGGCCGTACAGATGTCGCTGACTACCTTGCTTTGCGCAACTCCAATGATTTGATCAGAAGAATTGCCGGCGAGTGGTTATTGACAATGTTTACTACTGTCGCAGGTGAAGCGAATCGCGCCGGCGCTGCGATTCAGATCTCAACGCAGGATGCACATCGCTTTAAAGTCGGCAATGCCAGCATGGTCGGCAGCCTTCTGAGTTTAGGCAGCGGCGTGCGCAAGCTGCTGATCGAAGTGGGTTGGCCGCGCACTCCTCGCGACGGCTTTATTCGCGGGGGTGGTTTGGCGTGTGGCAACATCAGGCATGTCGGCATCAAACCCGCAAACGAAGAATTACGCCTCGTACTTGACGTTGCCGGCACACCTACCTGGATGGTGATGAAAGGAGGAGGAACACACACCGGTCCTTCCGAGCTTCGCAACCTGCCAAAACTTCACGAAGCAAATGTGAAAAAACACGTTTCAATCCTGGTCGATGATTCGCGAAGCACTTGAACAACACCCTGACGATATCCGGTAATCCCTGCACGTTTTCGAACTGTTCCCGCGAAGCAGCTAGTGCCGCCCGCTGATAATTGCCGTTAGAATTGCTAGTTCTTCCTCGTCCAAACCGTTCAACTCGACCCAGCTCGCGCCCCGGAGTCTTGAGGCACGATGCTTGCCAATAGTGCGGGCGGTAAGACGCTCGACAATGTTCGGTGTCCCCACTTGCGAGCAAAACCGGCTAGAGAAGTTTGAGGAGGCTAACCAAATGACGAACCGACGCACACTGAGTTTTTCAATTCTTGCGGCTGCCATGCTGGCGCTGTGCTTGCCGGTGTTGGCAGCCGCTCAGGGTGGTTATGGCTATCCTGATTACGGTCGCAACCGAAACAACGGACGCTATGACGAGCGCTACCTTAAAGATTCGATCAACCGTCTCGACCGTTTATCCAAAGATTTCGAACGAGATCTGGATCGGGCCCTCGATCACAGCCGCGTCAATGGCACGCAGCGGGAAGATCAAATGAACGCCCAGGGCCATGAGTTCCGGCGTGCCGTAAGCAACTTGAAATCACGTTTTGGAAACGGCCGCGATCTTAACCGCAGCCGGGATGAAGCCCAGCGCGTGCTGCAACAGGGCCAACTGTTTGAACGCGTCGGACGCGGCAGAGGTTTCGACAACCGAGTCGCATCCGATTGGTCCCAGATTCAACAGGAGTTGCGGATAATCAGCGACGCCTATGGAGTTGGTTACTACAATAATGGTGGTAACTGGCCCAATGGGAATGGCCGCAGCTATCCGAACTATCCCAACAACAACAACCGCAACAACGATTGGTGGCGCAGAATTCCCTGGCCCAACTAAGGTCAGGCAGTAGAACCAGTCATGAATGGAAAGCCTCGCCCAGCTTGAATGCGTGGGCGAGGCTTTCGCATGTCGTAGTTCAGATGACAGAATAGCCGCATGGCTGGAACGCTCTACCTGATTGCAACCCCAATCGGAAATCTTGAAGACATTACGCACCGGGCCATACGACTGTTGGGCGAGGTTGAAATAATTGCCTGTGAAGATACTCGCCACACGAAGAAGCTACTCAATCACTACGGTATCAACACCAGAACGATCAGCTATCACGAACACAACGAACGCGAGCGCGCTACGCAACTTATTGAACGCCTCAAGGCCGGCGCAGATGTAGCCGTCGTGTCTGACGCCGGTACGCCCGGCATTAGCGACCCCGGGTTTCGGCTGGCGCGCATTGCCATCGATAACGAAGTGCAAGTCGTTCCGGTACCGGGCCCGTCGGCGCTGATTAGCGCTCTGGTTGCGTCTGGTTTGCCCTCGGATGAATTCTTCTTTGGCGGCTTTCTTCCCGCGCGTGCCGGAGCGCGTCGAGCGCGACTCGCTGAACTGCGTTCGCTTCCGGCAACGTTGATTTTTTACGAAGGGCCGCATCGCATCGCGGCAACGCTTAAAGATGCATTGGAGATACTCGGCGAGCGCCAGGCCGTAGTAGCCAGAGAGTTGACGAAAATGCACGAGGAGATAGCGCGTGGAAGTTTGAGTGAACTAACCGCTCGATTTTCCTCACCCGAGAGCGCGCGCGGTGAGATGGTGCTGCTAATTGATCGAACATTGATGCCAAACGAAAGCGCTGGCAGCCAATCCGACGCAAGTCTTTCAGCGCTGGTTACGGAGCTTGAAACGAAGGGGCTTGATCATCGCGCGGCACTAAAAAAAGCGGCGCGTGAGTTGGGACTGTCGCGCGACGAAGCTTATCGTCGCCTGGTGTCGGAGCGGAAAGACTCTTAACGAATAGGAGGTCCAAGGTCCGAAGACAACCCCAAAACAGATGTTGAACTTTGGACCTTGGACTTCGGACGGAGTTAATGCGCGGCGGCCGCTTTTTGCAGTTCTGCTATATCAAGCTTCTTCATTTTCATCATGGCCTTCATAACGCGATCCTTCCTCTGCGGATCGTCATCCTGAATCCACTCCAACAAAACGTCTGGCGTGATCTGCCACGTCAAGCCAAACTTGTCCTTGAGCCATCCGCATTCAATTATCTGGCCGTCAGCACCAAGTTTGTCCCAGTAGTAGTCCACTTCCTCCTGCGTCTTGCAGTGAACGACGAGCGATATAGCCTCAGTGAATTTGAACTCCGGACCGCCATTGATAGCGGTGAACTCCTGACCCTCAAGCTGAAAATCTATCGTCAAGACGCTTCCCTTAGGACCGGGTCCTGATTCGCCATAATGTACCGTCCTGCGGATATTGGAGTTCTTGAAGACCGAGATATAAAAATTCACGGCTTCCTCAGCGTTGTTGTTGAACCACAGAAACGACGTGATTTTTTGTTGAACGGGCTGAGTTCCTTCATCCTTTAACCTTGCGACTGCGCTTCCCTGCGTTGCCTTTGTTTCTGCCATCGTTGCTTCTCCTTTTTTGTCGTTCTACCAGTTAATCGAATGCGGGCCTGGAAGATCGACAGTCTGTCAGATTTCTTTTGAAGTTTGTCGCAGTTCAAAGACTCGACTGCCCGGTCGAGTCTTCAAACTGCTGATTGAATCCCGCCGGGCTACTTTTCATTCTCGATTACGGACAGAATGTTGCCTGCAGGATCTTTGAACCAGGCGATCTGCATACCCGGTCCCTTCATGATGCCCCTCTGGTCGGTCTTGAGTTCGGGCTGGTTATACTTTTCAAGTTTTATTCCGAGCGTTGTTAACTCCTCCACCGCTTCCTCAATGTCCTTCACCGGAAAGTTGAGGACTGTGAAAGAAGCCGGCGTGTGATTTGGCTTCGGATATAAGAAGACACCAGTGCCTCCGGCGTTCAGTTCCAGACCCTCCTCATGTTCAGTGACCTTCAATCCTAAGGTTTGACCGTAGAAGTCTTTGGCCTTCTCCAGATCGTTTACGGAAAAGCTCGAAAAACTCTTGGCATCCTTGAAGATGCTGGAATTTTTTCGGGCTTGCGTTGCTCCTGTTTTTGCTGCCATCACTCAATCTCCTCTCGATGTATGCCGGGATTATTAGTGCCGGGATGATTACGCGAAGGCTAACGTTTGCTCGCCCTCTGTTTGTAACTATGTCGTAACAGGATGGCAGCATTAGAACTCTAAAACGTGGCAGACTCGTGGCGATTCCTAGTCTTTCATATGCTGATTCAATGCTTTTACTGAGGTAAACTGTTATTTGCGTAGTTAAGATATGAGAGGAGAGTCATTATGACGGAGATACCCACAAACCGTTTCGCTAAACAAACCGCAGGTCACCTGCATCGCTTTCTCTTCTTCGCAGCCCTCTTTTTCTCGCTGACGATCGCGCCCTTCACTAATCCTGCAGTTAGCACAACCCGGGCAGCGGACAGTTCAACCGGAGAATCACGCTACGCGACGCTCGACGGCGCGCGTGTTCATTACGTGAACTACGGCAAGGGCAGCGAAGCGTTGATCCTGATTCATGGTTGGACAATGAACGAGGACAACTGGCGCGATCAGATCGCGGACTTCGCCAAACGCACTCGTGTGATCGCGGTTGATCTTCCTGGCCATGGCAAGAGTGATAAACCCCAAGTTACCTACAGCATGGATTTTTTCGCGCGCGCCGTTGACGCCGTGATGCGCGATGCAAAGGTGAAACGTGCTGTATTAGTAGGTCACAGCATGGGAACGCCAATCGCCCGGCAGTTCTATCGCAAGTATCCGGGCAAGACGCTCGGAATTGTGATTGCTGATGGTCCGCTGCGGCCGTTTGGCGAAAAGGCGATGATGGAAGCTATGACTGCCAGCCTTCGTGGACCAAACTACAAAGACACCATGGGCCAATTATTTTCCGGCATGTTTGGTCCGGGTCTGTCAGACGAATCAAAAGAGCGAATCCAGGCTTCACGCCTTAGTACGCCGCAGTACGTTTTGGTAAGCGCATGGGAATCGATGGCTGACCCTGCAATCTGGGGAGAAGATAAGGTCAATGTTCCGGTGTTGGCGATTATGGCTAAGAATCCGTTTTTCGGTCCCGATCTGGAGCAGGGTTTTCGAGGCATTGCCCCCAATCTGGATTTCCGCCTGTGGGATGGCGTGGGCCATTTCATTATGATGGAACGCCCGAAAGAATTTAACGAAGCAGTATTAGCTTTTCTGGACAAGAATAAGTTGCTCGAAAAACAGAAATAGTGAACCCCCACACTCAAGTGATTGGCTGGGACCGCGGGCGTCTCGCCCGCATTCAAGATACGCTAATTTCAATTCCTGATGCTTGCATCTTCCCTACGCGGGCGGGCGGGACGCCCGCGGTCCCAGTGAAGAGGTTGACGCTATCTGCAAACTCAATCACGGTGAGCGCTCCTGATTGATCTGAAACTGCAGCTGTTGCGGCAACTGCTTATCGACTACGGGACGAGCGGGACGATTAGCAAGTTCCCAAAGCGTGAGGTAAATCGTGCGTGCGACGTTTTCCATTTTTTGAAAGTCGATCTTGTCGACCGAGTCGCCCGGCTTGTGGTAGTCCTCGTGTTCGCCGTCAAAAAAGAAAACAATCGGAATGCCCTTGCGCGCATAGTTGTAATGGTCGCTGCGGAAGAAAAAGCGGTTGGGGTCGGCAGGATTATCATAGCGATAATCGTAAGTGAGATTCAGGTATTGCTTGTTCACGCCCGCAACTAAATCACCGAGTTCCGTGCTCATCATCCTGGAGCCGATAACATAAATCTCATTGGGCCCGGAAAGCTCCTGGTTGCGCGGATTCGTGTCGCCTTCCTTTTTGCTGCGACCAATCATGTCAATATTGATCTGCGTCACGACCTTAGCCAGCGGCAGCGTCGGATAGTTGGTGAAATAGCGCGATCCCCACAGCCCTTTCTCTTCGCCTGCATGCCAGACAAACAGAACGGAGCGTTTAGGTCGAACGCGGGCCTTCGCCAGAGCTTCAGCCATCGCGAGCAACGCCGTGGTTCCGGAACCATCATCGTCAGCGCCGTTGTAAATGGCGTCGCCGTTTACCGGAAGGCCGATGCCCACGTGGTCGTAGTGTGCGCCCAACGCGACATACTCGTCTTTGAGAACCGCATCACTGCCTTCAAAAACTCCGACGACGTTCTGCGTAGTAGTTTGGTCTGATCTCACCTTTACGGTGATGGAGAGTTTCTTGTTCGCGTTCAGAGCAAACGGCTGCGGCGCAGTGCCCGCATAAATCGACTCGAAGATAGACTGGGCCGTCCGGTGTTCGTCCTGAAACAGAAATTCTGCGACGTGCGGCGTAAGCACGACCTGCGGGATTTGTGCGCCGGCCGGCAATTGAAACTTGTCTACCTTGACGTAGCCGCGTTCTGTTACCCGCATGCGATTGCGATCCCAATTTGCGAGATACTGGAAATCGGGAACGATCACAAGCGCGGCCACGCCTTGCTTTTGAGCATACTCGGCCGCGCTCATCCAGTCTTCGCCGCGCCTGCCGGAAATATCAGAACTCTTAACCCCGGTAGGGTAACCATTGGCCGGACCAAAAATGACAGCGATCTTGCCTTTGGCGTCGATACCTTTGTAGGCATCGATATTCTTCGACTTGATGAACCAGCCGTTGCCGGCAAACACCAGTTGCGTCGCCGGGATATCGGCAGGCCGCGCAGTGGGAATGTAGTCAGTACCAAACGCGAGCATCTGATCGTTAAGCTGTACCCGCGTTTCCGTTCTGTCGACCAGGTCTCTACTCAGTCCGATCTTCTGAAAATAACTGCCGTCGTCGCCCGCCGGTTTAAATCCCCAGCGCGCCAGGTTCAGGGCGAGAAATTTGGCGGTCGTATCCAGTCCGCGTGAAGGTGTGTCGCGGCCTTCCATCTCATCAGAGGCGATAAATGACAAGTAGTCCTTCAGTTGCGCTGCGTTGATTGTGTCGACGCCTCTCTGGGAGGCGAGCGAAAGCGGCGCGGCCTTCTGACTCTTGTCGGTTTTGCTTTGCGCGCGGGCCCGCAGCGTCAGTGGAGCGGACGACCAAGCAAAGACGAGCACGCTCGTCAGGACAACTGCTGCAATAAGTCTTCGCATATACGCTCTCTTTCAGACCTCAAGTCCCAAGTCTCAGGTCTCAAGTCTATTATTTAAACTTGAGACGTGGAACCTGGGACTTGAGACTTCAAATCTAAACGTGCTGGACGGCGCCGACGAGTTTCGTCAAAGTATCCTTCGCATCGCCGTAAAGCATGCCCGTCACTTCTTTGAAAAACAGCGGGTTCTCCAGGCCTGAAAATCCTTTGCCCTGGCCGCGTTTCAAAACGACTACAGACTTGGCTCGATCCACTTCCAGGATGGGCATCCCGGCAATCGGACTGTTGGGATTATCGCGCGCGTCCGGGTTAACCACATCGTTGGCGCCAATCACAACCGCCACGTCAGTTGAGGGAAACTCCGGATTGATTTGTTCCAACTCGTAAAGCGACGAGTAGGGCACATTTGCTTCGGCGAGCAACACGTTCATATGACCCGGCATGCGTCCGGCCACCGGATGAATGCCGTATTTGACAGTCACCCCTCGCTTCTCGAGCGTGTCTGCCAACTCGCGCACCGCGTGTTGCGCCTGCGCCGTCGCCATACCGTAGCCGGGCACAAACACCACTTTGTTTGCGTAGGCCATCTGCACCGCGATGTCCTCCAAGCTCACCTCGCGCATGGTT
>Ga0134126_10002026_pt1 | contig 25706 bp, 24 predicted proteins | sample KB31752_FD_96881 | JGI IMG/M metagenome (GOLD analysis project Ga0134126, IMG submission 96881) | Terrestrial soil microbial communities with excess Nitrogen fertilizer from Kellogg Biological Station, Michigan, USA - KB3-175-2 | ecosystem: Environmental > Terrestrial > Soil > Unclassified ... | reverse complement strand
TGAACTGGTTTACAAAATTGCGATGAACTACTTCACTTTTTTGCGCACCTTGTCATTGCGAATTTTTGACAAGAACTCTTTGCTCATATTCAGGTAGGAGGCGAGGGCATATTGTGGCAGACGCTCCGCCGCCGCCGGGTAAGCCGAGGCAAACTCATGATAGCGTTCTTCGGCATTCTTCGTCAGGTTGGAAACAATCCGCCGCGCCAGGTAAGCCGCGGATCTTTCCGCCATTAACCGGAATAAGGTTGCCAACTCCCAGTTAGCCGCTTTTAGTTCCTCTTCCGAGCGATAATCGATCTGCAGGACGATGCTGTCTTCTAACGCTTCGACAAACTGGGTGGCCGGCACCTGATGGACGTAACTGTTATAATCGGAGATCCACCAGTCGTCAATAGCGAACTGAATGGTATGATCATCGCCTTTATCATCGATCACAAAGGACCGGAAGGCGCCTTTTAGTACATAGATGCGGTGCCTGGCTATGGACCCGGGCTGGATGACCATTTGTTTTCGCTTAACCCTTACCAACTTAAAGGCGGCGATCAGTCTGTCCATATTTTCGGGGGAAAGCGAGATCTTTTTGGTAACATTTGCTATAAAAGGGGCCAGGTCGTCCATGTTGCAACGATAAAATTCGATACAAGGTAATCGATTTATTGAAGTAGTTCATTTTTTCACCCGGGCGAATTCGCCACCTTTGGGCGTATGAATAACAATAAGAACGCTCAGTGGACCTTTTGCATTTTGAGGGTTGTGATCGGGTTCGGGTTTATGGCCCATGGCTGGGCAAAATTAAGCCGGGGAACGGCGGGCTTTGAGAAATTGCTGGTCCAGACGGGAGTACCGCTGGCGCATTTTATGTCGTGGCTCGTTTCGTTCACTGAATTGTTGGGCGGTCTTGCGTTGCTCCTGGGTTTATTTGTAACGCTGGTGACGATACCGCTGATAGCCACTATGCTTGTGGCCATGTTTACTGTTCAGATACATTGTGGGTTTAGTGCTGTAAAGACAATCGGGTTAACGCCGGCCGGGCCGGTATTTGGGCCGCCGGGATATGAGATCAATTTAGTGTATCTCGCCGGGTTGCTGGTCCTCATGGTAAACGGCGGTGGGGCTTATGCCCTGGATCGCCGGCGTCGACGATCAGCCCAGCGGCCGAAAGGGAACGGCTCAATGGGCGGCAGTTGATCTGTTGCCGGTGGAGGCTCGAAATTGGGCATTCTTTTACCCGGGAGCAAATTTTTGGACTTTGAGCTTCATACTTTATTCGATCTAATCGTTGCAATCTGGAATTGAAAGGGCCGCAAAAATATATGGAGGAGGAACTGATATGGTTGTTAAGGCGACGGAAATGTCGTCGTATGTTGAGATCAAGGGTCACAAAGGCCGCTTAGATACTAAATATTACATATTTTTTTTTGTGGTATTTTATAGTTGGATCGCTTTTTGCAGCGTGTTGAGATTTGGTTAAGCTTTTTTCATGGACCCTGAAAATTTACCCCGTCGCGATCTTAAAGCAGCGATTTTAGCTGATTCGCATTCTTTTTTGGCAAGCCTTCAATCCGGCGCTTCCGAAGAGCATTTGACCGCTATTCTCGACCGGATTAAAGCGCAGGAACTTCGCCTGATGGCGGAACATGGGCTGAAACTTAGCCCAGGTGTCTGGAATATCCTGCAAAGCCGTCTGGCCAATAAGAAACCCAAAGACATTATTGATAGCATCCAAGGCGGATTATAGCCGTAATTGTCAACTCCTCGGGTCATTTCATTCTGAACATGTTGCGGACGTTTGACCAGGTATGCTGTAGAAACTGCCGGCCCTGTAACGGCGGATTTTTTCAATTAGCGGCAACTGGTCGGCTTTTTGCACTCGGTGAACAAATGCTGCCATGTGGAAATTAAACCCTATCGCATATTATTATGTGATGATGATCCCGATGAGGCTCTTTTCCTAGGGACAGCCTTTCGAGGGGCCGGGTTCCAGGTGGATCTGGAATGGTTCAACCGGTGTTCTACGCTGTTGGATCACCTGCCCGGACGCCCGGAAATGCCAGATCTGATCTTTATCGATCTCAATATGCCGGGTGAGAATGGCCTCGAATGTCTGTCCCGCGTCAAACATTTCCCGGCATACAAGAACGTACCGGTGATCATGTATACAACTTCTACCCTTTCGAAAGATGTGACGGAGGCGTTCAAAAATGGAGCAAGCCTTTATCTCCCTAAAACCAGCAGCGAGGAAGAACTGATCGAGATGGTGCGATATGTGATAACAATGGACAGGGTGCGTCTGGAATGCCCGGACAAAGAAGAATTCTGCTATTGCCCAAAAAAGAGTAAAGCTTAGCGTAAACCCTTATCAAGCAGGTGGATGCACGATGCGAAAAGGTGTGTTTCTCATCTAACGTCTTGACTTGGGATTTTGAAGGATCAATTAGTTAGAATCCGGTGTAAAGCATCCGTAAAATCCGAAGCGTCCATACCTTTAAACAATACACTGCTTGCACCGGCCTCCAATATGCGTTTTTTTTTGTCATTGTCTTGGGTCAAGGTCAGGGCCACAACCTTAATATCCGGATATCGGACTCGCAAGACCCGTGTTGTTGCAATACCGTCCATTAAAGGCATTTCAATATCCAAAATACAGGCTTCCGGCAAACTGTTGCAGGTCTTCAACAACCGAAGCAATTCAATTCCATTGCCGGCTTCTATTGGGACATTGAACCCCAGCAGATGCAGAAATCGGCTAACTGTTTGTCGGAAAAGTATGTGGTCATCGACGATTGCTATGCTCCGAATCGGGTTGGTCATAGTCGAAAATTTTTCGGCAGGGCGAAGGATTTCCGGGGTGGACCTATCTACGTAAATTAATGCCGGCTGGATTTCGACCAAGCCGAAATTTTGGTTGTCGCACGGTAGCGGCGGAGATGTGCAATTCAAGGCCCAGGCCGGGTCTGCGCGTTTGCGGTTCGCCCGGTGCCTGAACAAAAGGCTCGAAGACATTTTCGAGCATGGCTTGGCGAATACCGCTAACAGGTCACCGGGGGGCCGAGTCATAAATGATCCTGCCTTTGAGCATCGTGTAGGCAACGCGGTCCAGGCATAGGATATCCTTGGCTGGGTCTCCTTTGACCAGGACGATATCGGCATCCATACCGATCGCAATACGACCTGTACTCCGCCCCTGGCCAAACCGCGTGGCGGGTGTCGTCGTCAGCATAGCGAGGATCTGTGGAAAATCGAGTCCGGCGCCGGACAGCAACCGGTATTCGTCCACTGTCGCATAGTCCGGGAGGTAACCCACATCCGTGCCGAAGATGACGCTCCCGCCGGCTTTGATAAAATCGTGCAGCTGCCTTTGGGCGATGGTCTCCAGGGGATCATGGGCCCAATCCGTTACACCGCCCTTTAGCAGCTCGTCTTTCCACAGTTTGAGTGTAGGGATCAAAGCGACATGAGCGGTGATTATTTTCCGGATCGTGTCCGCGCTCCACGGGCGGTGGTCATCGGGTGCAGTATGCGCGAGGATATCGACGCCGTTGTCAACGGCATCCATGACGCCCCTGGTATCCGTGGGATGAGCGAACACGGGTTTGCCGAGGCTGTGCGCCGTCGCGGTAATCTGTTTCAACACTGCCGGAGGCATGTATACGACACCATGTCCGATGGGCGATCCGGACCAGACTTTGATGGCATCGGCGCCGGAGTCGATCTGCCGGCGGACATGAGCAGCGGCTTCCTGCGCATCGCTCGCCTCGGGCAGTTTGAGCGGCGCAATATAAAAAGGGCTACCGCCCGGCGGCACCAGTGGAACCCCCGCGGTATAGATCACGGGCCCGTTGACGTCTCCCGTCCTGATCCGGTTGCGGATGCGTAATACGTTCAGGATATGGAATTCGGCGAGATCGAAGACATGGGCGAAACCATGGCTGGTGATCATTGCCTCCATCTGACGGTTGAACCGCTGGGCGGCCATTGTATCGGCGCCTGCCCATTTGGGCTCGATAAAATGAACGTGACAATTCCAGAAAGCGGCGGTAAGGGTCATCCCCTTGCAGTCGATCACAGAGTCGCCGGGAGGGATATGCGTCGTCGCGCGGGAGCCCACCGCGACGATCTTGCCATTCATGATGAGGACGACGCCATCGTCGATGGCCACTGCATTGGGGCTTGGATAGATCTTCGCTCCTACCAGGGCCAACCCGGACGGAACGGGTCGACGCTGGCCATAAGCTAGCGTGGTCAGCAGGAGAATTGTCAGGGATAATGGGATCGTTCGGAAGTTGTAATGCATATTAATGGGCATTTTCCTGAAGTGCGCAAAGATTCTGAACCGCGTCCTTTATGCCCGCTGTGGGTATAACCGGCTCGAGGGACGCATCTGACGCTATAAAATGGGGATTAACGCGGGAAAGCGTTTGATTGACAAACAGGCCCGGATGAACGAGAAGGCCATGGTATACTATTTCGCGTGGCAGGATATCGGCATGGTACTGGCAGATGCCGGATAAAGCGGGATGTGTTTCAAAAAACTTCTCCAGCTTCCATTCATACTCCAGAAGCTTTTTGAGGTCCTTGTCCGCGCCGAGCTCCCAGCTCATATCGCCGGTCGCCCAAAGCCCTGCGTATCCATCCCGTACCGCCTGGTCGAGATTTTGTTCCAACAGCTGCAACATTGAATCCGCATCAAATTTCCCCCCCTTCAGATGGCTTTGATTGGAAGACAGGACAAGGCTACCCCTGGTGACCTCTGAGGTCACATCGACTCCCGAAGCAAACAGATAGGATCTCATTCCCGCCACCATCGTGGGGCTATTCAAATACAAGCATCTCAGCTTTTCTCCAAGTTTTTGCTTGATCTGCGCTGCCAAGGCCGGCAGCATCCTGGCAGGCGAGCCATTGTAGATCAGACATTGATGTCGTGGTAATTCGCTCATGGGTCTAATTTACGAACAATCATCCATATTCGCCCCGCGGGCCATGCGCGTGAGCTTATCCCGGTAGACGTACTTATACTTTTCCTTTGTGCTGTCGTTCATGTCATTTTGTTTTTGGCGGTTAAGGAAGTTTGTTCGCGGAGATCTTGGTGAGCAGGAACATATTGGCTGTAGCCACGATGCTCGGGCCGCCGGTAGTAGAATTGGGGGTGCGGGAAAAATCGAGCCCGGTGGTGGGATTCACGACGTCGTACAGCCGCGCCGGTGAAGGCGGTATATTTCAGGAATGATTTTCTACCCACCGGCGCAAGCAATGTTTGCTGCAGGTAGCTTTGAGAATTTTGATCTTTCATAATCGCAAGTTTGCTGAAGCTACACGGCTTGCAACCACGATGGATTGCATCTATCCCAGTTTATTTTTCAATAAGCAAAATACGTAGCCGAGAAACCGGGTTGCTGGAAAAAAGAGCAATGAAAGTTTCAATAGCCGAATAATTTCCGGATTTTCCCGGGATGCTTGTCCGCGATTGCCGATCACGCGAATTTTATCGAAAATAATACTGCATGAGTAAGGTTGCGCTGTTTGTCTTCTTCACCTGCGTTTTTGGGGCCGCGTCGGGTCAGGCCGATACGGCTATCCGGCTCGTAGTTTCTTCGCAAAGGTTTAGCGATAGTGCTGTCGAGTTGTCGGTGGTGGCGAAAATCCCTAAAGGTGTGAGGTTGTATACGCTTCGGAGTGGTGCCGACACGACGCTATGCAGTGCGGTGAATTTCGAGTTTCCGGCGACGGTCCGGGTCGATGGCGTCATTGCCGAAGCCGGGAACATGGTGGCTTCGACAGATAGCAGTGTCGGCGCGCCTGTGCGATTCGTCACCGACAGTCTTTTATGGCGTCAGCGTTTTGTCGTCCGGGACAGCGGGCAGGTGACGATCAAAACCAGGGTCACTTACTTTTACTTGCAGAAGGGAGCTTATCTGTCTGGGGATACGACGTTCAAGACTTTTGTCGTGCCTGTAGCGGCTGGGCCTTTGGTTGGGGCCTCGGCTGGGTCTTTGGCAGCGGCTGGGGCTGGCGGCTTGGGGCTTGCCGGGCGTTCGTTGTGGTGGATATTCCTGGCGGCTTTTGGCGGGGGGCTGCTGGCCTTGCTGACGCCGTGTGTCTATTCCATGATCCCCATTACGGTGAGCTTTTTCACCAAGCGAAGCCGAACAAGGGCCGAAGGGCGGAGGAATGCCATCACCTATGCCGCATCCATCGTGATCATCTTTACGGTTATCGGTTTTGGCGTTACGCTGATCTTTGGGCCGGCGGCGTTAAACAATCTCGCGACGAACTGGATCGCCAATCTCGTTTTCTTTGGGCTATTCATCGCTTTTGGGTTGTCCTTTCTGGGGGCCTTCGAGATCGGCCTGCCGGGGTCGTGGTCGAGTGTTTCGGATGCCAGGGCGGGTATGGGGTCATTTAGCGGCATCTTTTTCATGGCGCTTACGCTGGTGATCGTATCCTTTTCCTGTACCGGTCCCATCATCGGGAACCTGCTGGTACTGGCAGCGCGCGGCAGCTACTATGGGCCGCTGGTGGGCATGTTTGGTTTTTCGCTGGCGCTGGCCCTACCTTTCGCGCTTTTCGCTTTTTTCCCCAGCAAGCTCAATGTCCTGGGCAAGGCAGGCGGGTGGCTCAATGCCGTCAAAGTTACCCTAGGTTTCCTGGAGCTTGCGCTGGCGCTGAAATTTTTGTCCAATGCGGATCTTGCCCGCGGATGGCGGCTGCTGGACCGGGAGGTCTTTCTTTGTTTGTGGATAGTGATCTTTTTGTTGCTGGGGGTCTATTTGCTTGGTAAATTGAAGTTCCGGCATGACGACGAGCTGCCGAAGAACGATTTCGGGCAACCGCATCTGAGTGTGCTGCGGTTGCTGTTTGCTATCCTTTCTTTGGCCTTTTGTGTATACCTGGTGCCGGGTCTTTGGGGTGCGCCGCTGAAGGGCGTCAGCGCTTTTCTGCCGCCGATGGGGACGCAGGATTTCAATATCTCAGGAGGAGTGGGGGACGGTTCGGCCGGGGCGGGTGTTTTGAAGCCGGAGAAGTATGTTTCGCAGATGAAGATCTATGAGCCGGAGGTCGTGACGAACTTTGGGCTGCGGACGTATTTCGATTATAACGAGGCGCTGGCGGCTGCGCGGGCTTTGCATAAACCGCTGATGCTCGACTTTACCGGCATCAATTGTGTCAATTGCCGAAAGATGGAGGGGCAGGTATGGAGTGACCCTACGGTGATGCAAATCCTCAAAAATGACTTTGTGATCGCATCGCTTTATGTCGATGCCCAAAACATCGACCTGCCGGTGGCCGAGCAATATTTTTCCAAAGATCTGGGTCGCCGGGTCGAAACGCTTGGAGACCGGAATGCCGATTTGCAGGTATCCCGTTTTGGCGCCAATACGCAACCTTATTATTTCTTTGTGGACGGGAATGAACATAAGCTGGCGGATGAGGGGTACGGGTATGATCCTGACATTGCGCGATTCGTGGCGCATTTGCGGAAGGTGATCGAAAGGGCAAAATCCTGAATGAATTACTGTCCATTTGGTGGCAATCCAGAGGAATATTTCTTGTCGGATCAACAAAATGTCCCAGAGGCAACATTAAACTATGCCAAGTCAATTATGGCAGATATGATAGTGGTGAACCCAAAGACCGAAAGCGCTGCGTCCGGGTAGGCTTGAATTCTCCGGGTAACCGCTTATGCCATCGCAACAACGAAAACGGTGCCGGGAAAAATAAAAAATCATGCCAGCCCTATATACGATTATTTTCCGCATTTCGTTGCTGCTGAGCAAATTACCGGTATCTTAGCAAAAATGCCTTTAAGTCTTCCATGAATAATGAACAACTGTTCCCTGTGGTCGCAATCGGCGCATCAGCGGGGGGGCTTGAGGCTATATCTACTTTCCTTGAAAACCTCGCTCCCGACCTGGGGATGGCATATGTCGTGATCCAACACCTTTCACCGAACCATGAGAGTATTCTTCCGGACATTCTGGAACGAAAGACGGATATGAAAGTATACCAGGTTACGAATGGCATACATGTTGAACCCAACTGTGTATACGTCATTCCGCCAAATGCCTATATGAGCATCGTCGACCACAAACTAACCCTTTCTGCAATTGACAAGAACCGGCTAGGTATTCATTCCATTGACTATTTCCTTACGGCTCTTGCCCCGATATATCAAAATAATGCGATTGCGATCATCCTGTCCGGCACAGCGACGGACGGGACCGAGGGTATCCGCGCGATAAAAGCGGAAGGTGGTATCACTTTTGCACAGGATGGCAGCGCGAAATTCGCCGGCATGCCGGAAAATGCAATAAATAGCGGATATGTCGATTTCGTCATGCCGCCTAAGCAAATCGCTTCGGAACTCAAGTCCCTCAGTGTCCTGCCTTATACCGGGACAACTTCCCTCTTGACGCTATCAGATCAGGAGCAGGAAGTCCAAAAGATCTTTTCCCTTCTTTTCAAAAGTTTGAATGTCGATTTCTCGAACTATAAACAAACGACCATTACCCGAAGAATACTCAGGCGAATGGCGCTGCATAAGATCAGAGAATTAAAAGACTACACCCGGATGCTTCGCGAAAGTAGTACGGAACTGGAGCAGCTATACCGTGATCTTCTTATCAATGTCACGAGTTTCTTTCGGGAGCCCACCTTGTATGAAGCATTAGCAAAAAGGATCTTGCCCCTCCTGTTAAAGGATAGAAAGCCTACGGATGCTATCCGTATTTGGGTACCGGCTTGCTCGACGGGAGAAGAGGCCTATTCCATCGCGATTTGCCTTTTTGAATATATGAACGATCGCGGCGTTATCAGTCCCGTCCAGCTATTCGCCACCGATTTGAGTGAGGCGGCCATTGAAAAAGCAAGAACGGGGATTTATAGCAAGCTTGCGCTGGAAAAGGTTTCCCCCAAACGGATCGAAAAATATTTCATCAATCTAAATGGTGAATTCCAGATCATAAAGCCCATTCGGGACATATGCGTCTTTGCGACACACGATCTTTTGAAAGATCCGCCTTTTTCAAAACTCGATATGGTCAGTTGCCAGAATGTGATGATCTACCTTCAATCCGACGCCCAAAAAAAGATACTTCACTCGTTTCATTATGCCCTTAAACCTGACGGCCTGCTTTTGCTTGGCAAGTCGGAGTCCATCGGAAAGGTAAGCGAGCTTTTTACCCCGATTGAAAAGGACATCAAACTTTATTCTAAAAATCGGGCGGCGAACATTCGCTTTGATTTTTCGGTTCGAAGCAACCTAAGCGCATACGCCGGTTCGGCTGATGAAACAAGATCCATTTCTACGCAGACGCCTCCGCCCGATGTCGAAAAGGAGGCAGAAAGGATCTTGCTTTCGCGCTTTGTCCCAGCATGTATTACTGTTAACAAGGATTTGCATATCCTTCAATTTTATGGGCCAACACAACAGTATTTTCATCCGGCGACGGGAAAGGCAAGTTTCTATCTGCTAAAAATGATCCGGGAGGACCTGTTGTTTGATGTAAAAAACCTGATCACAAAAGCAAAAAACGAGGGTGTTGCTGTAAAAAAGCACAAGATCCTGATTACGGAAAATTCCAGCGAGCAATCGATAAGCATCGAAATAATCCCGTTGCGGCCGAAATCGAAGGACCCAGCCTATTTAGTTTTATTCAAGGAAGAAGATCCCTCCAACGCACCAGGGATTGTACGGGGCCCGGACGCCGGTCCGACAAAGGAGGACAAGGCATCAGACGAGAATAAGACGAGAATTCTCGAGGAGGAGATAAAAACCAGCCGGGAGCAATTAAAGTCCATCACAGAAGAATCGGAGGCGAACAGGGAAGAGCTGCAATCTGCCAATGAGGAGATCCTTTCCTCAAATGAGGAGTTGCAGAGTATAAACGAAGAGTTGGAAACATCCAAAGAAGAACTGCAATCCACAAATGAAGAATTATTTACCATCAATGAGGAGCTATCTCACCGAAATGCAGATCTAAAAGAATCGGTCGAATATGCAAACGCGATCATCCAGACGATGACTGAACCGCTGATCGTTCTTAATCCGGACATGCGCGTCAGAACCGCCAACGCTGCTTTTTACAAGACTTTCAGAGGCACTCCCGAAGAGACCGAAGGATTTTATTTTTATCAAATTGGCAAAGCTGTTTGGAACTTTGACGAATTGCGCAACAGGTTAGAATATATCTTCACCGGAAACAAAAAGAGCGAAAGTTTTGAGCTATCGCTCGATTTTCCGCAGCTTGGGAATAAGACGCTTGTTTTCAACGTCATGCAATTGGACCATGACAATGTCAAAAGCAGCCGTTACCTTATGGCCATACAAGATATTACGGACCGGGCCAACTACCTGCGGGAGCTAAATTCCAACAAAGAATATTTTAGGCTCCTCGTACAAAATGCGTTTGACATCATTACTATTTATAGTGTCGACGGTACGATCAAATATCAAAGTGAATCGGTGGAAAGGGTACTCGGATATCAACCCGCCGAAAGAGTCGGCAAAGGCGAAAAAGAAGATCTACTTCATCCGGAAGATGTCGAGAAATACAACCAGATATTCTATCGCTGCCTGAGCGAGACAAATGGGGTCGTCAACGAATCGTTTCGGCTGCGACATAAGGACGGCTCCTATCGCCTCATCGAGGCTGTTTTCATGAATCTTCTGGAGAATCAATATATCAACGGGTTGGTAGGAAACTATCGCGATATAACCGAACAACAAGAGGTTGCAAGACAAAAGGAAGAATTTATCGCCATTGCCAGCCATGAACTAAAAACCCCGGTAACGAGTATTAAAGGATATGCTCAAATCATCCGGGAACATTACCTCGGCTCGAGTGATACCGAGGTGAATGGCTTGATCGAGAGGCTTAACATCCAGGTTGGCAGGCTGTCCACTTTAATTGAAAATTTGCTGGACATCACTAAGATAACTGCGGGCACGTTGGAATTGCGGTTAACCGACTTCGATATTAACGATCTGATTTCAGAGTTAGTGGAAGAATGGAGGAAGACCACAAAAATAGCAATCATCACTGAATTGCAGCCCTCCGAGAAAATAAGAGCCGACCGGGCACGGATCGCCCAGGTGATCACGAATCTCTTCTCCAATGCAGTCAAATATTCATTGGCTGCAGAACGGATCATAATCCGGAGTTCATTTACGGAATCCCTGGGCAATGAAAAGGCAAGAGTAATGGTGAGTGTGCAGGATTTTGGCATAGGGGTCAGCATAGAACAGCAAAAACTTATTTTTGAAAGATTCATCCGCGTAAAAGGCGAGACAACCGATTCAATCCCTGGTCTTGGCCTGGGTTTATACATCTCCTCCCAGATAATCAGGCGGCACGAGGGTGCCATTTGGGTGAAATCCTCCGGAACCAAGGGCTCAGTATTTGGATTCACCTTGCCCGTAGAGAATCAAGGGGCCGAGGCAAGAAAGATTTACTAGCCGGCTCCATTGGGCGAACACACCAGGGAAGCGTTCGGCAATTTTTTGAATCCAGTTGTATAATAAAAGGGCGGACAAGATTGGTCCGCCCCGAATTACTCGGATCCATCTCTTATCCTCACCCGCGGTCTTCTCGCCATTGTGCTCAAAGGAGATAGTCAGCAGGTCGCCGTTAAACAACCTGGATTTCATATGCCATGTCGATCTCATGGATATTTACCGGCAGCCATCTGTGCCGCCATGGTCGATCAAAATCGATGGAAATGCAGTGTCATGGCCTTGGGAGCGGAATAGCGGAAAAGTGATTGGTTTGACGGACCTGCATCATTCGGCCGCAAAAGACATTGAGCGATTCGCCATTCGTGGGCCAAGAGCGGGAGATGCAAGCAGTTGACCGCCGTAGACCAATTGGGTGACGGCGGTATTGGCTACTCCAGGCGTTTCAGGCGGAAAAGGAGCTGCTGGACGGCTTCCTGGGCGTCGTCGAGGATGGATTGGGAAAAGGATTCGGAAAAGACCTTTTTTCTCGTGTCCTCGACATGCTGATAGTAGTTTTCAATGTGTTTTAGATAGTCTTTAGGGCACTTCGTCTCGGGGATCACGATGGCGAGTGTTCCTTCGAGGGAGAAGGTGGTCTCCACGAGCCTATCTGTTATCTCAACGAGCGAGTCGATGGCCTGATCGAGGGAAATATGTGCTTCGTAGCTCCCCCGTCCGGTGATGGACCAATGGATCAATTTGAGGGAATTGCGGAAGGAGATCATCTCGCCGAAGAAGGTGGCGGCTTCGTTTTTGTTGTTTTTTGCAGTGGGCATTTGACCGATGTTTCCGTAAGCGTTGCATATTGCATGCCACGTGCCGCCGGGCGAGCTTTTAAAGCTGTTTTGCGGGCAGTAGGATCGTGAACGAGGCGCCAGCATCTTTGCTCCGCTGGCCCGGATCGAGCCGCCGTGCCGCTCGACGATATTCTTGCACAAGGAAAGACCCAGGCCGGCCCCGCCGTACCTGCTTTTTGGATGCAGCCGGGTGAAGGTTTGATCAGGTGATAGAACAATTGATAGATCATCACCTGGACCCCTTGAATTTCCGGCAATTGTCCATAGTTGAGCGAGTGCTGGAGCTCTTTGGTCCTTTCCGTAACCATCGTTTCGAGCTGGCTGGTTAGCGCCCGCAGCCTGGCTTCGCTTTCTTTTAATGCCTCCTCCGTTTGGGTCCGTTCGATGAGATCGGCGGCCTGGCCTGCGAGGATATCCAGGAGACCGAGATGCCGCTGGGGAGGATTATGGGGAAAATCCCAGTGGGTCGAGATCATGCCGAGGAGCTTGCCGGATCTGGAGTATAGCGGGGTGCTTTGCGCCGAATAGATACCCGCTTCGAGGAAAACGGACAAGGTGGGCGCCGTTTGCATATACTCGTCTGTGCGGAAATCTTCGATGATGACCCGCCTTTGAGCGCGTAACGCTGCACCGCATGAGCTGCCGGCAGGTGTCTTTTAATTTTTTCAGGCTCTCCCAGCCGTTCATGAGGGGCATGTTGATATCCAGAAAGATCATATCGGGTTTATCGGGATGTTTCGACAACCATTCGAATAATTCCAGGCCATTTCCTGCTGTATGACATTGAATGTCCGGCGCTATATGGGATAGCGCCTCGATAAATATTTCTGCGTCATCGACATCATCGTCCGCCAGCAAAAACTTTTTATTTACGACAGGAGAACGTGGAAAAAAGGCTACAGGCGGTTGCAGGAAAAGACCCTGAGCGTATCTTTTACGCCGTGGCATGGTTTTGCAGGGCAGCTCATAGATATAAACATCTTTACTTACAAACTTCATTTTATGCCAAATTTAACCACTGCAACGAAACGTAAAGCGGTAAAGAAATCGATTACCGGAGCGAAGGCTAACGGCCGCACCAACGCGGACGCACGTGCGCAACATAGCAAGCTTGAAAAATTTTTCGTGGATGAGCTGAAAGACATTTACTGGGCCGAACAAAAGCTCGTAAAGACGTTGCCGAAGCTTCAGAAGGCAGCTACGTCCGATGACCTGAAAACCGCGTTTGGATCGCACCTGGAAGAGACGAAGACTCATGTACAGCGGCTTGAAAAGGCATTCAAGCTATTGGGGCAAAAGGCCGTCGCTAAAAAGTGCGACGCCATGGCAGGGATCACCGAAGAAAGCAGCTCGGTGATCGAGGATACCGACAAAGGCAGCTCCACACGGGATGTGGCGCTGGTTTTAGCCGGACAGAAAGCCGAGCATTATGAGATCGCCACCTATGGGGGCCTTATCCAGATCGCCCAGACGCTGGGGCGTCAGGATGTGGCCGACCTGCTGGAGGAGACGCTAGAGGAAGAAAAAGAAGCCGACAAGAAGCTAACCGAGATTGCCGAGAATGGGATCAATTTTGAGGCGTCTGAGGAGAGTGACTAGCGATCGACCGGCCTGGTCTCACCAGTCCTGACATCGATGGTAAAGGGATGCGGCGGCGGCAGCGTGAGCTTGCCGCCGCCTATCGTTACAGGCATCCAGAGATAACGGGAGTCCCATTGTGTTTTCGGCCGCCATTGGTCGCCCATAAATAATACGCTGGTCGTTTTTGTGCCTTTGACCTTGAACAGCAGGGTCGATTGAGAGCCGTAGGTGTTTGTCTCCGGCGGCGCGATGTCTCTAAATTCGCTCCATGGCCCTGAGAGTGACCGGGCAGTGGCATATTTGTTGGGGTTAGGCCGCCAGCCGGTGAGGGCCGAGCCGACAACGTAATACAGTTGTTTGTAATGCACGATGGCGCCACCTTCGAGCGGGGCCCGGATGAAGGCTATCTGGCGGTCGACCTCCGTGTAGTCGGCGGAAAGCCCGGCGATATAGAAGCCTTTTGAGGGGCGGCTCTCGAAGATAAGGTAGGGTGTGCCGTCATCGTCGATGAATTGTCCGATGTCGCGGCTTTCGAATCCGAGCGGGCGGAAGCTTTTGAGATACCCGAACGGGCCTTCGGGTGTGGGGCTGGTTGCGATACCCACCCGGGCATATTGGTATCGCCGGTCGTCGAGGTGAAAATACATCACATACCTGTGGGTCTTTTTATTGAAGAACACTTTTGGTCGTTCGAGGATCCACCGGGCGCCGAGATCTTCGGGATCGGTGAGCCGGAGGACATTGCCGATAAAGGTCCAATTCACCAGGTCGGTGGACCGATACCCGCTGACATAGCGATAGCTGGTGTCGAGGCCTTGCGCCCGTTGTTCGCCATACCAGTAGTAGACCTTTCCAACTTTGATGATGCCGCCGCCATGGGCCTGGATGTGCTGCCCTGCGGAATCGGGCCAGACGGCGCCCGGGTCGATGATAGTGCGCTGGGCTTTTACCGTGATTTGCAGGGTGTATAGGATAAAAAATGCCGCGGCGATCTTTTTGAGCATGGGTTCTTGTTGATGATCTAAGATAACCAATATGTCGGGTTTTCAGCTTATCTTGGCTGCTATGAAAAAGATAGGGATATTCTTACTGGCATCATTCATTTCTATGTCGTTTTTGCATGCCCGGGCCCAGGGCCAAGGCCAGGCCCAGGGCCAGGTTCCGACGAAGCGGATCTTTTCTGAAACGGCCGCTGAAAAGCAGCAACGGATGGCCTGGTGGACGAATGACAGATTTGGGATGTTCATTCACTTTGGCATCTTTTCGATGGCGGCAATGCATGAGTGGGTGAAGCATAACGAGCACATGACCAACGAGGAGTATCAGAAATATTTCGACTTTTTTGACCCCGATCAATTCGACCCGACCGCATGGGCTAAACAGGCGAAGGCGGCGGGCATGAAGTATGCCGTCCTTACCACCAAGCATCATGACGGGTTTTGTCTTTTCGACTCGAAATATACCGATTACAAGGCGACCAATACACCGGCCCATCGCGATCTCGTGCGGGAATATGTCAATGCATTCCGGGCGCAGGGGTTGAAGATCGGGTTTTATTATTCTTTGCTGGACTGGCATCATCCGGACTATACGATGGACGACGTCCATCCGCTGGTTCAAACGGATACCAGCCAGGCCAATTACGAACGGTTGAACAAAGGGCGGGATATGCGTAAATACCGTCAGTATCTGCGCGATCAGATCACGGAGCTGCTGACCAACTATGGCAAGATCGATATCCTTTGGCTCGACTGGACCTGGGGCAAGGGCGATAAGCGCGGCAAGCATGCGGAGGACTGGGGCGCTGTCGAGCTGTTGAAGCTCATCCGAAAGCTGCAGCCGGGCATCATCGTGGACAACCGGCTGGGGCTGGACGAATATGCCGATGGCGGCGACTTCGAAACTCCCGAGCAGGTTTCGACGGCTCAACTGGTTCCCTACCGGGGTAAGACATGGGAGACGTGTCAGACCTTTTCCGGCTCGTGGGGGTATTACCGGGATGAGAACAGCTGGAAGAATGATCATCAACTGCTCGACCTGCTGATCACCTCCGTTGCAAACGGCGGCAACCTGATCCTGAATGTCGGGCCGACGGCACGGGGCAATTTCGACTACCGGGCCAAAAATGCGCTGGATAGTCTTTCGTTGTGGATGCATGCCAATAGCCGCTCGATCTATAACTGCACTTATGCACCTGATGAATACAAGGTGCCCGAGGGCACGAGATTGACCTATGATAAATCGACCCGGCGGCTGTACGTGCATTTAATGGAGTACCCGGATTCGCATAGGCTCGTGTTACCCGGCTACAAGGATAAGATCCGGTATGTGCAGTTCCTGCATGATGCTTCGGAAATCAAGAGCAAGGTCGACGGTGACGATGTTACGCTTTTGCTGCCGGAGCGAAAGCCCAATGTGGAAATTCCGGTGATAGAGATCATGCTTAAATAGGCGCTTTCCGTTCTTACGTCATCGATCGGGAGGGTGCGCAACTTTCCCATCCGGACAAGACTTCGGGAAAATAGTCATTAACCTGGCGGTCGAATGGGCGCAACATGGTATCCGCGTCAATACGGGTATCATGCGTAAGAGCAAAACAGTTTTTTAATGATATTCTAATTTGTTTTTAATGCCAGTTTTTGTCAGGGTGCCTACTTTTACAACCGCTTAACAAAAATCCCTGGAGACTGTCTATGAGTGGTAAAAGGCTTATTATTGTTACCGGAGAACTCCCGCTTCGGCCCGTAGACGTGCATGGGGCGGCAGCCTCCATCTCTTCACCCGGAGAGATTGCCTCTTCTATCCTGGCCTTTCTTCGCCGAAAGGCCATCGCGGATCAAGCGTCGTTTACCGAAATCGGCTGGGCGGGTCTTGCCACGTGCAAGGCAACGGAATGGGATTCACTGAAAAACAAGCTGCCTCCGGACGATTTTAGCTGGTACCCCATCTTTTTGCCGCCAAAACACCATACAACACTAACACAAGGCTTTGCCAATACGGTGTTATGGCCCTTATTCCATTATTTTCCGTCTTATGTAGAATTCTCCTTCCCTGCCTATGAAGATTATCTCGATATGAACCGGCAGTTTGCCAACGGCATGGAACGATATCTGCGGCCCGGTGATACAATCTGGATACAAGACCACCAATTGCTTCCGTTAGCCGGTTTACTTCGAAGCAGATTCCCGGAACTTACTATCGGATTGTTCCTGCATATATCCTTCCCTTCGTACGAAATATTCCGCCATCTCCCCGGCGATTGGCAGGAACATATCCTCAAAGGCATGTTGGGCGCCGATCTCATAGGTTTTCAAACCGTCGAGTACGCCACTCTTTTTCGGAACAGTGTGCGGCTCATCCTGAACGCGACAGGAGATGGGGAGATCATCGAATATGACAATAGGCTCATTACAACCGGAACCTTTCCCGTGGGCGTAGAAAATTCCCTTTTCGACAGTGTAGAAGAAACGCCCGCGGTTCAGCAAGCAGCAGCCGGTTTCGCGCAACGGTTCCGGGATCAAAAGATCATTTTTACCATCGACTCCCTGGACTACACCAAGGGAATACTCCACCGGATAAATGCCTGCGAGTATTTTCTGCAACGATATCCCGAGTATCTCAACGAGGTGGTTTTCGTATTTGTGCTTTTGCCTTCCGGTGAACAGCTGACGCGAAACGCCGAACGAAAAAAGCTCATTGATGAAAGCGTGAGCTATGTAAATGGTAAATTCGGAAGTCTCGACTGGCAACCGCTGATATACATGTATAAGACCTTGAGCTTCGAAGACCTCTTAATCCTTTATCGTTCATGCGACATTGCGTTATTGACACCTTTGCGGGACGCCATGAATCTGCATGCCAAAGAATTTGCGGCCAGCCGGAACGACGGTCGGGGGGTATTGATCCTAAGCGAGTTCGACGGCGCAGCCAGCCAGCTGGCCGGCGCATTGTTCGTCAATCCGAATGATGTTCCCAGTGTCGCGCAAACGATAAAGACCGCATTGGAAATTCCGGAGGAAGAGGAGCGGCGCCGTATGGGGGTGATGCGGGATTCCGTGAGCAAGGATGACGTTTCCCGATGGGGAGAACAATTCCTCCGCACATTGGGGAACACCCTAAACCGGCGACAGCAGTTCAAAGCCCGTTTTTTCGACGCCTACACACAACGGCAGTTGTTCGAAAGCTATCGTAATGCGCATAGACGGCAGCTTTTCCTCGACTATGACGGCACCCTGATGCCGTTTTTCGCCGAACCTTCCGATGCCAAACCCGGTGGGGCGGTACTTGAAACGCTCGCCCTGCTTGCAGACGATCCCCGGAACTCGATATGTATCATCAGCGGCAGGGACGCCGCGGTACTCGAAAGCTGGCTCGGGCATCTGCCCATCCATCTCGTGGCGGAACACGGAGCCATGGTACGATACAAGGGCAGTTCCTGGGAAAGCGTTGGTTTTGCGGCCAAAGAATGGAAGAGCCGGCTCTATCCGCTGCTGAGTCGTTATACCGCTGAATGCCCGGGCGCGTTCATCGAAGAGAAGAATTTCTCTATTGTTTGGCATTACCGCAATGCAGATACACAAATGGCAGAAAAGGCAAAAATGGAATTGTATCCGGCTCTTGTCGAAATCACCGCGGGACTTCCACTGGAGGTCGTGCTAGGCAAGAAGATCATCGAAGTGCGAAATAAAGATATCGACAAAGGTGGCGCGGTACGAAAACTATTAACCCCGGATGCCGGCGATTTTATACTTGCCGTTGGCGACGACAGGACCGACGAAGACATGTTCCGTGCCCTGGCTAATAACGAGCAGGCCTTTACGATCAAGGTCGGCTACGAGGCCTCTCATGCTACCTTCAATATTCACACTCCTCAATCCGTCCTCGCGCTGCTGGATGCGCTGGGGCGCCTTAGATGAGTCCTGTTTTATACGACCAGAGACGGGCCGAGCGAGGAGGCATCATTGGAGGTCACCGCCGGTGCGTGTTAAACGAAAGTTAAGAACGAGGAAAAGAGTGCGAACCTCAGCATTGGCAAGACAATTCTAACGCCATACTAATCCGCCTTTAATGTCGAAAGGATATCTTGGGTAAAACGAAAAGCTGGTGATTACCTTAAATTCGATCCTTATTCCCGTGGATTTCTCGCTGAAAACGGATGTTGCGATAAAAAAAGCCGCAGATCTTTCGAAATGGGATGAGACCGAGTGGCATCTGCTGCATGTAGTAAAAGCCGGCCATGGCGCTAAACACTCGTTTAGGTTGTGGGAAGTAGAGAAGGAGTTCTTTCTCCTCCAGGAAAAGATAAAGGAGAAATACCCCGAAGCCCAGGTGAAGACGCATATCCTGCAAGGGCCCTCGGTGCAGAAAATGATTATCGAATGTGTGCGTTTGCTGACGCCTTCTATGATCATAATAGGTAAAGCCGATCCGCCCGGACGCTGGTCCTTGTTCACAGGTATCTCGCCTGATGCCATCGCAAAGAAAAGCAATTTACCAGTGCTGACGGTAAAACCAGGGGCGGCGGAAAGCAGGACGAGGGTGATTGTACTTCCCGTGTGCGATTTTCTACCCGAAAGGAAGCTCGAGTGGGCGATGTTACTAGCCGGGAAATTCCGGGCTCGGGTGCATTTGCTGGCGATCCCGAATCCGCATTTCGTCGATGAATGGCCATTGCCGCAGGTATTCGTCAGAGCGTATGACATGTTGCGGGAAAACCTTCATCAACCAGTTGAATATTGTCTGACGGAGGAACAGGATACCGCAAAGGCCTTATTGACCTACGCCAAGGAGATCAGGGCAGATCTGATCCTTGTGAATCCGATGACGGAAAGCGGCACGATGGGAATTGCCAGGTATCGTCATCTCAGTGATCTTCTCCAAAGGGATTCAACAATACAGGTGTTGGATGTCGAGCCCTACGGGAGGCCGATGTTTTCAGGATTCTTTCCCGCTACTCCCAGCCTGGCTTAGCCGCATCTTGCAGAGTTGTATCAGCTCGTTGTGGGAGGCCCTTACTTCGGCGCTGAAATCCGGCGAGAGTCTTTTGATGTCCTGTAGAAAAGCGGTGGCCGAATCGGGCTTGCCGCGGTCGATCTCGAGGTCCGCCGCTCTGAGCCGGATGACGATGTTCGTCGGCGCGTATTTCAGCGCTTTTAACAGGTGGGCGGATGCGCTGACAGTCAAGAGCGCCGCGAGGGTTACGAAGCAGTAGAATTTGGCCGGCAATTTTGAGGCTAATGTATTGAAAATTAGTCAAAAATCTCAAAAAAATAAATTTTTTAAACGACATAGGGATTTGATTAACAACTCATTGGAATAGTTTTTGTTGTTTGGGGAATTGAATTCCCAAATGTATGATACGGGCCTCCCCAAAGCGGTAAATCTACGCTAGCGCGAGCTGCATTTCCGCACAAAAGATATATCTGGTGAAATCTCATATCAGGGAAACCAGCTCGGCGACGCGGTTGGAGATGCCGACCTCGTTGTCGTACCAGGCCACCACTTTGACGAATTTGCCCATCGTCTTCGTCAGGGTTCCGTCTACGATACAGGAGTGGGTGTTGCCGAGGATATCCGACGATACATATTGTTCTTCGGTGTATTCCATGATCCCCCGCAATGAGGTAGCTGCGTAGCTTTTCAAGATTGCTTTCAGGTCGGCTGCCGAGACCTCTTTTGTGAGATTTACGGAAAGATCGGCGATAGAGCCATCGATCACCGGCACCCGGTAGGCATACCCGTCCATCTTCCCTTTGAGATTGGGCAGTACGTCCCCGATAGCTTTGGCGGCGCCGGTGGAGGTGGGAATGATGGAATAAGAAGCGGCCCGGGCGCGACGCAGGTCTTTATGGGGAGCATCCTGTAAATTTTGGCCGGCGGTAAAGGCATGGACCGTGACCATAAACCCGGATTCGATACCAAATTCCCTATCTAATACATGTAGCACGGGTGCTATAGCTCCGGTGGTGCAGGATGCGGTGCAGTAAACGACATCACCACCGATGAGCTCGTTATTGACCCCATGCACGATGGTCTTGACGCCGCCGGTTGCCGGGGCGGTTATGAGCACTTTTTTGGCGCCGGCGTGGATGTGGGCATGGGCCTTTTCTTTGTCGGTGAACCGACCGGTGGATTCGACGACCACGTCGATGCCGAGCTTCGCCCAGGGCAGCTGCTGCGGATCGCGTTCGCTCAGCATGGCGATCCGTTTCCCATTGACAATGAGAGCGTCTTTTTCGGCGGCGACCTCGCCGGGGAAACGGCCATGAGCGGTATCGAACCTTAAAAGATGCGCGAGCGTCATTGCGTCTGTGAGATCATTTACCGCCACGATTTCGACTTCAGGATGGCTTTGTAGAGCGCGCAGGGTGGTCCGGCCAATGCGGCCGAATCCATTGATTGCAATTTGCATATTGTTGTTGTGAATTAAGCGATAACGGACATCGCGGGCATTGTATCTTTCCGGGAGGTCCGAAAAGCGCGCCGGTAGTCCGATGGCGTTGTCATAAGATGTCGCAGGAAGGTGCGGCGCATGGAAACCAGGCCGCCCAGGCCGCAATGCTCGGCAATCCTTTCCAGCGGCATATCCGTGTCTTCTAAATATTTCCGGGCTGTCTCCACACGCACCTTCTCGATATATTTTGCCGGCGACATGCCCGTGTGTTTCCGAAAGACGCGGGTAAGATTCCGGATACTCATATTGAGGTGGGCTGCGATTTCTCCCACATCGACCTTCGCCCGGAGGTGACCTTTTAACCACTCGTCCACTTTACCGGCGATATTCGAGCTTTCATATGCCGGCAGCAGGCTGCCGAATTGCGACTGGAAACCCGGCCGGTTAAGATAGAACACCAGGAATCGCGCCACCTTTGTAGCCAGGTCGCGGCCAAAGTCCTCTTCGACAAGCGCGAGGGCGAGGTCGATCCCGGAGGAAACCCCTGCCGACGTATAGACGTGGCCGTCGACGGTATAGAAGGGGTCGCTATTCACCTCCACCAGCGGATAGGCTTGTTTTAGCTTTTCGCCGAGGTTCCAATGGGTGGTGGCTTTGCGGCCATCGAGCAGCCCGACCTTTGCCAGTACGAAGGCGCCGCCGCAAACGGAGCCTATGCGTCTGGTGTTGGTTTCATTGATCTTTGCCATCCATTTATAAAATGGCTCTAAGGATGCAGCGCTCCTTTCACTAAAATCATTGCCGGCGATGATCAGGGTGTCCACGGGTCCTGTTACGTCCATCGCGGACAACTTGCAGTAGATATCGATCCCCGTGGCCAGGCAGACCATGCGGTCGGCTGTTGGCGAGACGACCAGGACTTCGTAGCCTTCCTGCAGGCCCATTTCCTTTTGGCATTTATTGGCGTAGTTGAAGACATCGGCCGGGCCTGCAAAGTCGAGGAGCAGCAGCTTTGTCATGGCAACGATCACCACTCGTTTCTTTTGCCCGGGGGCTTCGCTGTTCATGAGTCAAAGGTAATCCTTGTTGTAGCTGTCTCAAAGGACATAAATTATACAGTTTGGGCCATTGGGTATTTTACCGAATTTTGCAGGAATGAGCTATCGAATGGTTGCGCCGCCGGCGGCGCTGCGGGATGATGTCGACTTCTTTTGGTGCCTGGAGGGGCATGTGGATGCGGGGGCGCGGAGTGCTTTCACGGTGATGCCCAATGGGCAACCGGGGGTGATCTTTCAGCAATCGCCGGAGGCGTTTAGGGGTTTTGACGGCGGTCGGCTTCCGCAGTTATTTGTTTTTGGTCAGCCTACGGGTTTTGGGCAATTGCACGCTACGGGGAGCTATCGCCAGGTCGGGGTGAGCTTTCATCCCGGGGCGCTCCGGTCGCTATTTGGCCTGGCGGCCAGTGAGCTCACCGATGCTCATTTTTCTTTGAGCGAGCTTCGTCGGACTTCATTGACCGAGCAGCTTTTGGAGTGCGGGGGCGTGGATGCACAATTTGCCTGTCTGGCAAGCTTTCTTGTGGAGTTGAAGGGGTCGGTGGACCGCTTGGAAAAAGCGAAGGTGGGGTTCGCTGTTGGGGCGCTGCGGGAAGGGAAGGATTTGTTATTTGTTCAGGGGCAGCTGGGGATTTCGGAGCGATCGCTCGAGCGGCTTTTTCTTGGTCATATCGGGCTTACGCCCATTTTATATAGTCGCATCAGCAGGTTTCAAAAGGTATTGTTGCAACTTAAACAGGGTGCCTATTCTTCGCTTACGGATGTAGCTTATTCGTCGGGTTTTTTCGATCAGAGCCATTTTATCCGTGATTTCCGGCGGTTTTCGGGGGTGAGTCCGCGGGTGTATTTGCGGGGGGCAGTCGAGCGGATGCCGGGGTTTCCGGAATGGGAGGAGTAATGCGGCAGCGGTTTGGCGGCCCCGGTGCGGGGTTGGATGGGCGGCCCTCGCTCGGGGTTGGGGGAGCGGGCCTCGCGCGTCGGTTTTTTACAATTTCGTGTGGGGAGGGCCGGGTAATTTTGCCGACGTACTAAAGAACATACAAATGAAAAGTGTCATCAACTGGTTTGAGATCTATGTAGCGGATTTCGACAGAGCCAAGAAATTTTATACCGAGGTATTCCAGGTTCAAGTTACCGACAGGGTCGTCGAAACCGACCGGCATACGCAGATGAATTATGCGACTTTTCCCTCTGCTGACGGGGGCACCGGCGGCGCCATCGTGAAGATCGACGAGGTGCAGCCTGGTCCGGGCGGGACGTTGTTGTATTTCGATTGCGAGGATGTCGAGATCGAACTCGGCCGGGTCGAGAAAGCCGGGGGAAAGATCATCCGCCGCAAGTTGGATATCGGCGAATATGGGTTCATCGCTTTTATCCAGGACACGGAAGGAAATATGCTGGGACTGCGGTCGTCAATTTAAAAATACCCGTGACTGGATCGATTGTCCAATCATCACACCGCCCTGGTGCGATTGTCCCATGATTGCACGGCTATGGAAACTTGCCGTGTCGTCCGCCTGCTGCCAGGGTAATAATCCGCGTGTACCGACGTATATATAAGTATTGAGCAGAATAAAAGCGAGTAAAGCGAGATAAAAATACAGATCATAATCATCCAAAAGGGGATTTTCAGTATAAAGGATACCTGCATAAGCATTCGGCCGGGGAAAGACATTGTTATTCAGGGGATCGGCGATGAGCCAACGGCCGTCGATGAATACTTCGATGACCTTGTGCGCCGGAAGTTCTCCCTTCGCCTTCATCTCGCCGATCTTTACGGGATAGTCATAGCAGCGCAGCAGCCTGGCGAGGGTTTTTGGGTCGTTATCGGCGCTTATCCATGAGTGATGTACAAAAGGACTGCGTGTAATCGCCTGGGTGAGATGCATAGCTTCGATGACCGTCGCATCGGGGGAGGAGTTCCGGCCAGCGGTTGCATCGACCATGTTCTTAAGGTTTTCAAATAGCCTGGTTTCACGCCCTGCCTGGATCCGCAGGAAAATGAGCGAAGCGGCGAGAACGCCGCTAAGTAAAAAAAGCACCGGCAACTTCCTGAAGGGATTACGTACAATTTTCAAAGCTGTATTCGGTTCCATACGGTTTAAAGACTTAGGATGAGATAAAAGTACGGATTCTCCGGAAGTACGGAATCCGGCGGCGTTGAATTGACGAAAAATAGAGAATGGTACTTAGTGTTCCATGAGCGTGATCTTATGAAACTTTTAGCTCAACGGTTGCGAGACAGCCCAGACCGGGGCCGGCGCTGTACAGGGTGAGCTTTCCGCCGTGGCTTTCGGCGATGGCGCGGCATTGCAACAAGCCCACGCCGCCGCCGGTGGCTTTCGTGGAGAAGGCTTCGCCCGTGGCCAGGCTGGCGGCGGTGTTTTCGTCGAAGCCGACGCCGTTGTCTTTGATGCGGATCTCGACCGCCTGATCGTCTTGATGGAGGGCGACGACGATGGAGCAGGAGGTGGGAGCGGCCGAGTTGGTGGCGGGGCCCGGCGGATTGGTGGCTGCCAGGGCATCGGCGCTGTTCTTGAGCAGGTTCAGCATCAGCTGGATGAGCCGGGTGCGGTCGCCTTTGACGACCACGTTCGCGGGGCTTGCGGGGCCTTCTTCGAGGTGGAATTCGATGTCCTTCTTATGAAACGTGGATTGCAGCATGGCCGCGGCATCGGTGATCACGCGCCGGAGGTCTACGGGTTTGCGGTCCTGGGTCTCCTGGCCGGAGACATACCGCCGCTGGATCTCCAGGATATCCTGAATACGTGCGGTGAGCGCCGCCTGTTCTTCCACCGTATGTCTAAACTCCTGGTGCCGCTCGCGCTCGACGCGATCGATCCCTTCGAGCATATCGATCACCGCCCCGGCTTTCACCGGTCCGAGCGCTCCGGCCATCTCCTGCTGATGCTGTCGGAAGAGCTGCGCCAGACCGGCGATCTTCGTGGTCCAGGAGATCTCCGTCATCTTTTTCAACCGGGTCACATAGGTGCCAAAGCCGACGATCGCATTGCCGATGTCGTGCAGGATATCGGAAGCGAGCTCATAACGGTTCTGGGCAACGGCCCGCTCGAGCAATTGCGACACCTTGAGCTCGAGCTGTTTCGTTTGACGTTTCAATGCCCGGGTCCTTCCCCAGTGGGCAGCCAGCGCGATGCCGGCAATGGCCAGCACGAGCAGCGCACGGAACCACCATGTCTTCCAAAACGGAGGTGTGATCGTGATCGCGAGACTCGCCGGATGCGTGGTCCACCCGCCATGGGTATTCCTTGCGCGGACCAGGAGGGTATAATCGCCGGGGTCCAGATTGGTAAAGGTGACCATGCGTCTTGTGCCGATGTTGTTCCAGCCCGTGTCGAAGCCATCCAACTTGTATTCATATT
>Ga0134126_10002025_pt1 | contig 25708 bp, 19 predicted proteins | sample KB31752_FD_96881 | JGI IMG/M metagenome (GOLD analysis project Ga0134126, IMG submission 96881) | Terrestrial soil microbial communities with excess Nitrogen fertilizer from Kellogg Biological Station, Michigan, USA - KB3-175-2 | ecosystem: Environmental > Terrestrial > Soil > Unclassified ... | reverse complement strand
TTACATTTCCATACATTTGAGCGAGCGACTTGAACGCTAGGTTGGAGTTCCAATAGATGCGCGGTTGAACGCCGTGACTCTCATCACCGGAGTGAAATATGACCTCGACTTTCAACATCGGCTACCTTCTAACAAGCGCCGTACTGTGCGGCAGCATGGCATCGGCACAGGCAACTCGCCATAGAGGGGTGATTGGACCTCGCGGTGGATCGCGGTCCGTTACTCAGACCAGAGAAAATGGCCAGTTCTCCAGCTCTCGTCAGGCCGTGGGGCCGAATGGGGCGACGTACACCAACCAGCGAAATGTCTCAGCTGGGCAATACACCGACACCCGTACCACGACTGGGCCCAACGGGGCTTCGCGCACAACGACGAAATCCGCTGGCAACGGTGAAGTGACGGGCACCAAGACGGTGACTGGACCGAACGGGGCGACGTATACCAACCAGCGGTCTGCCGGAAACGGACAGTACGACGACACTCGCATGGTCACCGGGCCGAATGGTGGAACGTACACCTCGCAGCGCTCCGCCGAGCCAGGACAGTTCAACAGTACAAAGACTGCGGTTGGGCCAAATGGCGGCGTCTATACGGATCAGCGTAACGTCACGAACGGACAAGTGAGCAACACGAGGACAGTCATTCCAGCACCTCAGCCCTGAGGGGCAGGGGCTGTGATCGCTGGACGATTGCAGCCCTTCGTCCGGTTCGAAACATCGTCCACAGGAGAACCGGTGCGAATGCGAAATAAATTCGGAGGTCGTTTAGCCCCATCGTGCCGAAGTGGCTCCGATCTGCAGCCCGTTTGGCGCACAGGTAGGATCGCTGATTTGCTCTGTTTGGGGTGAGTATTGGCCTGAGACCAAGGCTGAAGGTTGGCCTAAAGTGGCGCAATTCTTACCCAATTGCGACTGCAAGGAGCATGGACGCGCGGATTTGTCCTGGGACAGCCTGCTAACTGCGCTCGTACTTTTGCCAGTGTCCATTTGAGAACTCCCTCGCTATTTTCTGGAAAGGTAATCAGAGATCACGAATGGCCGCTTTATCTGCGCCATTCACTTTCTGGGAGTTCAGGCTCGAAGAAGCGGTCAACGTGGCCATGGTCAGGGCCATTCTCGGCTTCTCGCGCGCCCACGAGCAACAATGTCGATCAGCCCCAAATTCGGGGTCCGCGCTTGGGTTCGATACCTGAATGCCCGTTCTGCAGTTGCGTCAGCGGGTGCATTGCTAATGCTGGCTGGATGCAACGTGGGGCCGCACTACGGAAAACCACCGCTGAAGGTCAACGACAGCTGGAACGTGACCAGCCCACAGATCTCCACTCAGCCATCCGCTGACACGGCATGGTGGAAGGCATTCAACGATCCAACGCTCGAACAATTGATCCAGCTTGCGCATAAGCAGAATCTGCCGCTGCAGGTCGCGGGGCTGCGCATCATGGAAGCCCGCGCTGCGCTCGGTATTGCCGGCGCCAACCAGCTTCCGCAGGGGCAGGTATCAGCGGGCGTCACCCGTGTCGGTCTCAGCAATAACACGGTCAACAGGCCACCGGGTTTCACCCGAGATTACTGGGACCAGTCGCTCGGTTTCGACGCATCGTGGGAAGCGGACTTCTGGGGCAAGTACCGCAAAGCTGTCAAGGAGAAAAAGGCCGTTTATGTGAGCTCCATTGATGATTACCAGAACGCGCTTGTCTCGTTGTGCGCCGAGGTGGCGCGGACCTACGTGTCGATTCGCACGTACGAAGAGCTGATCGAGAAGGGTCGTGAGAATGTGCGGATCCAGGAGGAATCGCTGCGCATCGCGGATGCGCGCTTCCGCAATGGGGCTACTTCCGAATTGGACGTAGCGCAGGCGCGGGAGCTGCTCGAGAGCACGCGAGCATCGATTCCTCAGCTGGAGATAGGGCTCGCACAATCGCAAAACGCGCTCTCTACGCTACTGGGTCAACCCACGGGGACGGTGCAAAACCTGCTGCAAGGAGCGCAGGTGATCCCGGCGCCGCCATCGCAAGTGGCGGTGAGTATTCCTGCAGAGATGCTGCGGCGGCGTCCGGATATCCGGAGTGCTGAACTCGTCGCGATGGCACAATCGGAACGCATCGGCATCGCCAAGGCGGATCTCTATCCGCATTTCGTCATTTCAGGCGCACTGGGTGTTCACTCGACGGAGCCCACTGTACCGCCGTTTAACTTTTTGGACCCGGCGAGCTTGTTCTTTGCTGTGGGCCCCCGCATTTATTGGCCATTCTTCGACTATCCGCGCATCAAGAATCAAGTGCGTGTCGAGGATGCGCGATTGCAGCAAGCACTCACGGCGTATCAGAACGACGTGCTGAAGGCGTCGGAAGAAGTAGACGACGGCATCGTAGGGTTCCTCAAGACGCTGGAGGCGACATCAGCTCAGCAAAATGCGGTCGCGGCAGCGCGTCGAGCCGTCGACTTGTCCTCGCTGCAATATCGCGAGGGCGCCGTCGATTATCAACGAGTGCTCGATTCCGAACGTGCTCTATTGCAGGAAGACAACCAGCTCGTCAATCTTCGCTCGAACGCCGCGACAAGTGTCATCAGTTTGTACAAGGCCCTTGGCGGTGGCTGGGAGATGAGCGTCGGTCAGCCATTTGTCCCCGACGCCACCAAGACCGAGATGGAGAATCGCACCAACTGGGGCAACTTGTTCTCGACACAGCCGACGACGGCCCCAGTCAAACAACAGTAATGGCACACCCGCGAGGTGAGACATCATGGCCAGCAAATCTTCGAAGAAGTGGATCATCATTGCGATCGTCGTTGTCGTCGCCGGCATCCTCGGGTATCGATACTGGAGCGCCAAGCAGTCGGAGCTGCCCGAGGGGATCGCGTCCGGCAATGGCCGGATTGAAGCGAAGCTCTCCGACGCCTCCGCGAAGGAACCACTCCGAGTGAAGGAAGTACTGGTGGACGAGGGTGACCTCGTTCGGACGGGCCAGGTGCTGGTGCGACTCGACACGGAGACGATCGACCAGGAACTGGCAAAGAACGAGGCTGCCGTGGCAGCGGCGAGAGAGGAGTTGGCCGCCGCCAACTCCGACATCGCGGAGGCGCACGCGCAGATCGCCGGGGCCAACGCGGACGTCGCCGGGGCCAACGCGGATGTCGCCTCAGCGAACGCCGCCGTCGAGCAGCAGCAGAGCGAGGTTCAACTCGCTCAGACCGAAGCCGACCGCCAGCGCAGAATGCTTGCGGAAAACGCAACGTCGAAGGCTGTTTACGACGTTCGCCAGACCGCGGTGGAGACATCGAAGGCAACTCTTAAGGATGTACAAGCACGGGTAGTCGCTGCCCAGGCACGGGTAAGCGCTGCGCAAGCAAAGGTGGGTGCCGCACAGGCACGGGCGGGAACTGCGCAGGCACGAGCGGACGCAGCGCAGCAGCAGATCGGAGTCGCCCTGGCCCAGGTAGACGTGACCAAGAGCCGCATTAAGGATGCGACCCTGATCTCGCCTGTAACCGGCCGAGTGCTCTATCGCCTGGTGGAACCGGGGGAAGTGCTTGGTCCTGGTGGCAAGGCATTGACGGTGGTTGACCTGAGCGACGTTTACATGGAAATATTCCTCCCGTCCGATCAGGCTGCGCGGTTGAAGACCGGCGCACCTGCGCGGATCACGGTCGACTATGAACCGAATGCGTCCGCTGCCGCGGTCGTTAGCTTCGTTTCGCCGGAAGCGCAGTTCACGCCGAAGCAGGTGGAGACGAAGAGCGAGCGCGAGAAGCTGATGTTCCGCGTGAAGCTTCAGATACCCCCCGAACTTGTCCAGCACTATATGGAAAACATCAAGACGGGCGTGCGCGGTGTCGGCTATGTGAAGGTTAACCCCAACGCCGCGTGGCCGGATTGGTTGGAAAAGGGCCTGATCAATCCGGCGACGACGACGTCCGCGGTTGACTTATCTCATTCCCCGGGGATCTCCCGATAGAGTGCTCTATGGCAACAGAAGGTGGGTATCCGCCCTCGGATGTGAAGCCGGTCGCCTCGGTTCGAGACGTCACGCACCACTACGGCAAAGTGGTGGCGCTGGATCGGATCTCACTCGATATTCCAACGGGCATCATGGTCGGCGTTGTCGGTCCGGACGGCGCGGGGAAGTCGACGCTCTTAGCACTGATGGCCGGATCGAAAAAGATCCAGGAGGGACAGGTTGAGGCGCTCGGCGGCGACATGAGGAAGGTGCGGCACAGGCGCGAAGTGTGCCCCCAAATCGCATACATGCCGCAGGGCCTGGGCAAGAACCTGTACCTGGAGCTCAGCGTTCACGACAACGTGGACTTCATGGCGCAGTTGTTCGGCCTCTCCCCCAGTGAGCGTCCACACCGTGTCAAGGAGCTGCTCGATGCTACGGGGCTCGGACCGTTTCCAGAACGTCCGGCTGGAAAGCTCTCTGGAGGCATGAAGCAAAAGGTAGGACTCTGTGGAGCGCTGGTCCACGAGCCGGATCTACTCATTCTGGATGAACCGACTACGGGCGTGGATCCGCTCTCGCGGCGCCAATTCTGGACACTGATCGACGACATTCGCAAGGGTCGACCGACGATGAGTGTGGTGATCGCGACAGCCTATATGGACGAGGCGCAGGAGTGGGATTGGATCGTGATGATGGACGAGGGAAAGGTCCTCGCCACAGGAACGCCGGCAGAGCTCATGCAGCGCACAGGCTCAAAGGATCTGGAGCAGGCCTTCATTGCTCTTCTGCCGGAAGAGAAGCGCAAGGGCCATGTGGAGCTTGTGATTCCGCCGCGTCCCGTGAGCGACAAACCCGAGATTGCCATCGAGGCGCACGGACTGACGCAGCGTTTCGGCACTTTCACTGCCGTCGATCACGTGAGTCTGCAAATCGAGCGTGGAGAAATCTTTGGTTTTCTCGGCTCCAACGGGTGCGGCAAGTCGACGACGATGAAGATGCTGACGGGACTTCTGCCTCCCACCGAAGGCACGGCGACGATCTTCGGCAAGTCAGTTGACGCGGGCAGCATCGAGGTCCGTCGCGGCATTGGGTACATGACGCAAGCGTTCTCGCTTTATGGCGAGCTCACGGTGCGCGAGAACCTTGTGCTGGACGCGCGCCTCTTTCACCTCCCGAACGACAAGGCCAAGGCACGTATCGAAGAGCTTGTCGAGCAATTCGGCCTGGGGCCGTATCTCGATGCGTTGTCCGACTCACTGCCCATGGGGGTGAGGCAGCGACTGTCGCTGGCTGTCGCGGTGCTCCACGATCCCCCACTGCTGATTCTCGACGAACCGACTTCGGGAGTGGATCCGGTTGCACGCGACAGTTTCTGGGAGGTGCTGGGTGATCTCTCTCGCAATCAGGGTGTGACGATTTTTGTGACGACGCACTTTATGAACGAAGGGATGCGCTGCGATCGAATCTCGCTGATGAATGCCGGCAAGGTGCTCGCCTGTGATGCGCCGCAGAAGCTGATTGAATCGCGTGGCGCGAAAAATCTCGAGGAGGCTTTCATCGGATACATGGAAGACTCGATCGCGCAGCAGCCAACGGCTTCGACGCAAGCAACGAAGGTGAACGACGCAGCCGCGGTGAGCACGTCCACCGCCTCTGCTCCGCCGCGGGAGAGGATGGCGCTTCCGCTACCATTGCGCCGACTGCTCGCCTATACGCGTAACGAGACGATTCAGATCCTCCGCGATCCCGTTCGGCTGACGTTCGCGTTTCTTGGATCAGCCCTGCTAATGCTGGTCTGCGGCTTCGGAATCACGACCGACGTCGAGCATATAAAGTTAGCCGCCCTGGATCGCGACCAGTCGCAGGACAGCCGGACCTACCTTGAGGCGTTCAGATCGATACCCCGGTACTTCAGATGGGAAGCGCCAACTTTCTCCGACGAGGAAGCGCTGAAGCGCCTGCAAGCGGACGAAGTTGCGACTGTGGTCGAAATTCCGCCGAACTTCAGTCGCGACCTGCGCCGCGGCAATACCCCTGATGTATTGGCCCAGATCGATGGTGCGAACCCCTTCCGCGCCGAGACGATCAGGGGATACCTGGAGGGGGTTCAGAACACGCTCCTCACAGACCCCGAGAACCGTCTCTATCACACGCCAAGCAAGTACACAGCGAACTATCAGGACCGCTACATTTACAACCCGACGTTCGAAAGCATTTACTCGATCGTGCCCAGCGTGCCAGCGATCCTTCTCATCCTGATTCCCGCAGTTCTGATGACGGTCAGCATCGTGAGCGAGAAGGAGCTGGGTTCGATCATCAACTTCTATGTCACGCCAACAGGACGGCTCGAGTTTCTGCTAGGCAAGCAGCTGCCGTATCTCGCGATTGGGATGATCAACTTCCTGATACTCGTGACGCTGGCGTTGCTGGTATTCGGCGTGCCGATCAAGGGTAGCTTCCTGTTACTGACACTGTGCACCTTGGTGTACATCATCGTTACAACCGGAATTGGAATGGCGACATCGACATTCACAAGCACTCAAGTTGCGGCCGTGTTCGTCACGGCTATTCTCACGATCCAGCCATCCGTCCAGTTCTCGGGAATGCTGCAGCCGGTATCGACACTGACGGGCAGCGCGCGCGTCGTGGGGAGTATCTGGCCCACGACCTACTACATTCACTCGAGCCTGGGTGCCTATACGAAAGGGCTCGGAGCCGATCTTATGTTGAATGACATCTTCGTTCTCCTTTGCTGGATCCCCGTGCTGCTGCTTGTGAGCATGATCGGCCTAAAGAAGCAGGAGAAATAGCCATGGACTCGCTAAGGAACATCTTTTGGCTCGCGCTTAAGGAGTTTCGCAGCGTCATGAGCGATAAGGTCCTCGTGCTATTCGTGCTGTACGCGTTCACCTGGACGATCTACCAGCAGGCAACCGGTACGTCGAACGAAGTCCGCAATGCCTCAATCGCCTTTGCGGATGAGGACCAGTCCGCGCTGTCCAAGGAACTGATCAACGCGTTCTATCCACCGCGTTTCCAGTATGCGGTGAGGATTCGAACCGACGAGATCGAGCGAGTCATGGATGAAGGGCGCTTCATGTTCGTGGTGGTGATCCCGCCCCGGTTTGAACGCGATTTGCGCGCAGGACGAAAGCCGGACATCCAGGTGAATATCGATGCGACGGCCATGCAGCAGGCTGGCATCGGTGCCGGTTACATCCACAACATCATCACCCAGCGGCTCACGGGCTTTCTCAGGCGCATGGATGTCGACACGAGTGCGCCTGTGAATCTCGTGGAGCGGAAGCTGTTCAACCCGAACGGCGTTTCGGCATGGTTCTCGAGCATCGTCGGCATCATCAACCAGCTGTCGTTGCTCACGATCGTGCTGACGGGAGCCGCGGTGATCCGCGAGCGGGAACACGGCACGCTCGAACACCTGCTGGTGATGCCGCTCACGGCTTTTCAGATCGCGATGGCGAAGGTCCTGGCGAATGGCCTCGTGATTCTCATCGCCACGATGCTGTCGCTGTTCCTGGTTGTGCGAATGATGCTCAATGTGCCGTTTGCAGGATCGATGATGTTGTGGTTTGCCGGCGTGATTCTGTACCTGTTTTTTGCAACGGCGCTCGGCCTGTTCCTCGGAACCATCTCGCGATCGATGGCGCAGTTCGCGCTGCTGATCGTCCTGGTGGTGATGGTGATCCAGCTCTTGTCTGGTGGATCGACTCCTGTCGAGAGCCAGCCCGGCTGGCTGCAAGCGCTCACGTATTTCATGCCGTCACGGCATTTCGTCAGCTTCTCGCAGGTGATCATCTACCGCGGGGGCGGGCTGGACGCCGTGTGGCGCAACTTCGGGATGGTCGCGATGATCGGGCTAGCGTTCTTCACCTATAGCGTTACGCTCTTCCGCAAGTCGATCGCGGCGACCAAATAGAGCTCATTCCACAGATTAGGACTCTTGCATAGTCGGTGCTTACAACGAGGTGACCGGAGGATCCGAAGATGGCGAAAACCAAGAATGCGAAACACGATGGAGCCGCCGGCGACAAACTGGACCGGAAGGTGTATGAGAAGGAGCTCACAGCTCTCCAGGTAGAGCTTTGTTATTTGCAGGAGTGGGTCAAACGCACAGGCGAGCGCATCATTATTGTCTTTGAAGGTCGCGATGGCGCCGGGAAAGGTGGGACGATTCGGGCGATCACAGCGCGCGTGAGCCCACGCGTCTTCCGCGTGGTCGCACTTGCCGCTCCTTCTGATCGAGAGAAAAGTCAGCTTTATATGCAACGTTACTTTACACAGTTTCCGGCTGCGGGGGAGATCGTGATTTTCGACCGGAGCTGGTACAACCGGGCGGGCGTGGAACTCGTTATGGGATTTTGCAGCGAGAATGAACATCGCCGGTTTCTCGAACTTTGCGCGCCGTTTGAAAAGACAATCGTAGAAAGCGGAGTCAGGCTAATCAAGTTCTGGCTTGAAGTGAGCAATGAGGAACAAGAGCGCCGGTTTCAGGCGCGTATCGAGGATCCACTTCGGCAATGGAAGCTTAGTCCAACGGATCTGCCGTCTCGAGAGCGGTGGTTCGATTACTCGCGGGCACGCGATCAGATGCTTGAGGCCACGGATACGGATGAGTGTCCGTGGTATATCGCGCATTCAGACAATAAGAAGCGGTTACGCCTGAACTGTATAAGCCACCTCCTAAGCCTGATTCCCTATAAGAAAGTCCGTCGAGACAAGATCAAGCTACCAAAGCGCTCGATGAAGCGTGCGTATGACGATCAGGCGACGCTTAAGGGGAGAAGGTTTGTGCCAGAGAAGTGATCTCCAGGTTTCGCGGAAGCATGATCTCGAGGCTTCTTAACGGCTTTGGCTTCTGCAACGGGCGTCATATCTGTTCTCCTTACGACCTCGTTCAATACATTCTGGAGATCAACCGGCGCCTATTGGATGACGAAAGCACTTCACAGGGCAGGAATCGAGGTCATTCTGGATTTTGCTTTCGCGGAATCGATAATGCTGCGTCCTACATTCTTGAGCGAGATCGTTCGCGTTACGCCAACTTTAGCGGGACCGGAAATACACTCAATGCTAATCAACCCGTTGTACGGGGAATGATCGTCGACAGTTTCTGCTACTGGGTAGAGCACATGCACGTGGATCGTTTCCGCTTTGATCTTGCGTCAATTCTTGCCCGCGACTCCGATGGGCATCCCATGTCGAATCCTCCGCTCCTTTGGGATATTGAGTCCGATCCGGCGCTGGCAGGAACCAAGATGATCGCGGAGGCCTGGGGCGCCGCAGGCCGGTAGCTTCGTTCTTATGGGCTCACATACAAAAACTATCGGAGTAATGCAGGACGCTGAACAAACCGCGAGCTCCTAATCAATACTGCTCAACAGAGGGTCACGGAAAGCACAAGGCCAGCCTCGCTCGTTTCCTTGTACTTGCTGTTTATGTCCTTGGCGGTTTTGACCCATAGCCGTTATCGTTTCATCGAACCACCTGTGCATGGATTTCGACTTGCTGGCGATAGCCCTCGCTGTCCACGTCTTGACGGAAAGCGCACACCTCGCGATGCACGGAACCTGCACATTTCAGGTAGTCTCTGGGTCTTGTCCTAATGCGACCCTTACGGCCTTGCTGTGAGCATTCGGTTGGCCTATTAGAACTGACAGTTCCAAGCGAGACTCTGACCTGAAATCTTCTCCCTTAAGGTTCTCGTTACTCGCCGGACAGCGGCACACAATATCCGGGCCCGTCGGATCGCGCTGAGTTTCACACGAAGATTGCCGCGATGACGCTGACCGCCAGGCGACTGAAGCTGAGTACTGGAAATGCCGGCGAGCGATTTGATAGGTGTCCCTAGTGCGCTGTTGCGAGAGCAATTTGCATGAATAGGGTAAGCACACAAGTCGAGAGTGGCCTTGAGGCTGGTACTGGCATCAAGATGGCTGTCGTTGCGTGGGTATTAGCGGCGGTTTACTACTTCTATCAATACGTGCTTCGATCAGCACCTTCGGTCATGATGCCGCAGTTGTCGGAGGCTTTCGGGATCAGTACGCTCGGTGTGGCTTCGCTGGTAGGACTTTTCTACTACGGATACTCACCCTTCAGTCTGGTGGCGGGTGCGGCGATGGATCGATTTGGACCGCGCACGGTTCTTCCAATTGGTGCTGCTGTGGTTGGCGTGGGAGCGCTGTTATTTTCTACGGGGCATAGCGGCGCGGCGAGCGCGGGTAGATTGTTGCAGGGAGCGGGTGGCGTCTTTGCGCTGGTGGGTGCCATCTACATCGCCACGAAACACTTTCCCGCTTCGAAAGTAGCCACCCTGGTTGGCGCCACGCAGATGTTCGGAATGGCCGGAGGATCAGCCGGTCAATTCGTTGCGGGGCCAATGATCAGCCGCGGTCTCGCGTGGAACCGCTTCTGGCTCGGCATGGGCATAGCCGGCTTAGGGTTGAGTGTCGTTCTGCTCCTTATCCTGCCCAAAGAAGAGCGGACCGCACAGCCCGCTAACTGGTACCAGAGCACGGTCCAACCCTTCGGTGTTGTGTTCAAGAATCCGCAGTCGATATTGTGCGGGTTGATCGCGGGGTTACTCTTCATCCCGACCACGATCTTTGACATGGTCTGGGGCGTTCGCTATCTCGAGGAAGCGCACGGGCTCGACTATGCCTCTGCCGTAATGCGCTCCGCGGCAGTTCCTTTTGGCTGGATCATTGGCTGCCCATTGCTCGGTTATATCTCCGATCGGCTAGGGAGACGGAAGCCGGTGATCTTTGCTGGAGCGGCAATACTGCTGGGCTGCCTGGCTTGGATACTCTTTGGCATAGTCGATGTCTTTCCGCGCTATGTGGTCGGCCTCGTCGCTGGGCTCGCCTCGGGCTCCGCCATGCTGCTCTATACGGTCATTAAGGAGGCCAACCCTCCTCGATTCAGCGGCACAGCAACGGGCGTAATCAATTTCCTGAACTTCACATTCAGCGCTGTCCTTGGGCCGGTTTTCGGATGGTTGCTTCTCCACATCTCCGGCGGTGCAACGCAGATGGAAAAGGGACATTACCAAGCAGCCTTCGCGCCAATGCTTTTTGGTGTCGCCCTTGCCATCGTTCTTACTTTCTTCCTTAAGGAAACAGGCTCCGCCGTGAACGTATCCGCTCCGTCGGGCGTGTAGGAGTAGTAAATGACTCAACGAACCGGAACCGGCAAGTACGAACAGATGTTGGAGAAGTGCAAGAGTCTGGACCCGGTCCCGACGGCGGTAGCACACCCGTGCGAAAAGTCAGCTCTAGCCGGGGCGATCGAAGCTGCGGACCTCGGATTGATTGTTCCGATCCTGGTTGGCCCTCGTAGCAAGATTGAAGCAATCGCAAAGGCTGCCGGAATCGACATCAGCAAGTACGAAATAGTCGACACCCCCAATAGTCATGCATCGGCTGCAAAGGCAGTCGAACTCCTGCGTGAAGCAAGGGCAGAACTTCTGATGAAAGGAAGTTTGCACACGGACGAGCTGATGTCGGCAGTTGTCTCTCGTGAAGGCGGACTGCGCACCGGCCGTCGCATCAGTCACGTGTTCGTGATGGATATTCCCACGTATCACAAGGTGCTATTCATTACGGACGGTGCGATCAATATTGCTCCAACGCTGGAGGACAAGGTAGATATTTGTCAGAACGCCGTAGACCTCATCACGGCGCTCGGCGTGACGGATCCAAAGGTAGCAATTCTCTCTGCAGTTGAAACTGTTACATCCAAGATTCCATCCACAGTCGATGCGGCGGCCCTATGCAAGATGGCGGAGCGCGGCCAGATTGCTGGAGCGATCCTGGATGGGCCGCTCGCCTTCGACAACGCAATCAGCAAAGAGGCTGCTCATACCAAAGGCATCCGTTCTCGCGTAGCCGGTGATCCCGATATTCTCCTTGCCCCAGACCTCGAGGCTGGCAACATGCTTGCGAAGCAGCTGAGCTTTTTGGCCAATGCCGACAGCGCTGGACTGGTGTTGGGAGCAAGGGTTCCAATCATTCTCACCAGTCGCGCCGATAGCGTGCGGGCGCGGATCGCGAGTTGCGGTGTTGCCATGAGGGCCGCTCACGCGACCAGGGCAAAGGTTTAGAGGATGATCTATGGACGACTTTGCACTGGTACTCAACGCAGGCTCATCCAGTCTGAAGTTCTGCGTCTACGAAAGAGTTGGCGAGAGTGAGTGGGAAGTTGCTGCGCGCGGTCAGATTGAAGGGATCGGAACCTCACCGCGCCTTTCCGCAAAGGATTCGAGCGGTACAGTTCTGGCAAACCAAGTTCTCGACGGCGGAGTGAAAGACGGCCATGTTGCCATTGACGCACTGTCCACTTGGCTGCGGTCAAAGTGGGGTGGATCACGAGTACTCGGAGTAGGTCATCGTGTGGTCCATGGTGGAGAGCGATATAAACGGCCGGTAGTTTTGACTCGAAGGATTCTGGCCGACTTGTTGCAATTGATTCCCCTGGCTCCGCTGCATCAGCCCCACAATCTTGCGGCGATTGAAGCTGTGTTTGACCGTATGCCGGATGTGCCGCAAGTCGCATGTTTCGACACGGGCTTTCATGCCGACCATTCACAGGTTGCGCATCTAGTGCCACTTCCGAGAAGCATTCGCGACTCTGGCCTCCAGCGATACGGCTTTCATGGTTTGTCTTATGAGTACATCTCTTCTGTGTTGCCGGAGGCCGCTCCCGAGATCGCCCTGGGTCGCGTCATCGTTGCGCATCTTGGCAGCGGCGCCAGTGTGTGTGCCTTGAAAGGCGGGAAAAGTATCGACACGAGCTTTGGCTTCACAGCCCTCGATGGACTGTGCATGGGAACAAGGCCCGGTGCGCTGGATCCCGGCGTGGTTCTCTATCTGTTTCAAATTCTTGGACTGTCTGCGAAACAAGTGGAGACCATGCTCTACAAACAATCGGGCTTGCTGGGGATCTCCGGGATTAGCAATGACATGCGCGATCTGCTCGCACGAAGTGAGCCGGAGGCGCGCTTGGCGGTGGACTATTTCGTCTATCAGGCCGCAAAGGAAATCGGCGCCTTAGCCGCGGTTTTGGGCGGCATTGATGGTCTTGTCTTCACCGCTGGGATCGGAGAGAACTCCGCAGAAATTCGCCGGCGAATCTGTGAAGCCTGTGCATGGCTGGGTGTCGAGTTGGATCCGATTGCAAACGAGAACCGGAGCTTGCGAATCTCGACCCGTCGGAGCGCAATCTCGGCCTGGGTAATTCCAACCAACGAAGAACTCATGATCGCACGGCACACTGGGTCGCTACTTGGATTAATCCAGCCCGTTTCCTAAAAGCGAAAGCAGGGAGAACTACCAATGACAACCGTTACCTCACAGCCCATCACGTCAGAGACAGCAGCTTCTCCATGGGAAGGATTCACAGCGGGTCTATGGCAAAAGGAGATAGATGTCCGTGATTTCATTCAGCAGAACTATGAGCCATATGACGGAGATGAGTCATTCCTTGCACCCGCGACGGAACGGACAAAGGGAATATGGGCGCGACTGAACGAACTGTTCGTCGACGAACGGAAGAAGGGTGTTCTTGATGTTTCTCAAATTCCAGGTTCAATTACGTCGCACGCTCCTGGTTACATCGATCGGGAGAATGAAAGCATCGTAGGCCTTCAGACAGAGGCACCTCTGAAGCGTGCCATCATGCCGAACGGAGGCCTTCGGATGGTTCTGAGTTCACTGAAGGCTTACGGATACACTCCTGATCCGCAGATTGTCGAGATCTTTTCGAAGTATCGCAAAACCCACAATGACGGGGTCTTCGACGCTTACACCCAGGAAATAAGGCGCTGTCGGAGTTCGCATCTCCTGACTGGCCTGCCCGACGCCTACGGTCGAGGCCGCATCATTGGGGATTACCGTCGTGTCGCTCTCTACGGTGTCGACCGACTTATCAAGCACAAAGAAGAAGAGAAGCGCAGTCTCGACTCGGCGATGTCGACCGAAGACGTCATCCGTGATCGCGAAGAATTGAGCGAGCAGATTCGTGCACTGAAGGAATTGAAGCAAATGGCATCGAGCTATGGCTTCGATATCTCTGGGGCTGCGCGCAACGCGCGTGAGGCAGTGCAATGGCTGTATTTCGGTTACCTGGCAGCGGTGAAGGAACAAAATGGGGCTGCGATGTCGCTCGGCCGGACTTCGACATTCCTGGATGTCTACTTTCAACGCGATCTCGAAGCAGGTGTACTCACCGAGCAGCAGGCGCAAGAGATAATCGACGACTTTGTAATCAAACTGCGTATCGTTCGCTTTCTTCGCACACCCGAATATGACGAACTTTTTGCCGGTGATCCAACGTGGGTAACCGAATCTATCGCGGGCTCCGGAGACGACGGTCGGCCGCTCGTTACGAAGACAAGCTTCCGATTCCTACAGACCCTGTACAACCTAGGACCGGCTCCGGAACCCAATCTGACTATCTGGTATTCCCCGAGCTTGCCGGACGGCTTTCGTAGTTTTGCTGCAAAAGTTGCCATCGACACGAGCTCGATCCAATTCGAAAGCGACGAAATTATGCGTCGCTCATGGGGCGATGACGGAGCGATCGCGTGCTGTGTGTCCCCAATGCTCGTAGGCAAGCAGATGCAGTTCTTCGGCGCTCGCGCCAACCTTGCCAAGTGCCTGTTGTATGCCATTAATGGGGGACGGGACGAGATCAGTGGAGAGCAAGTATCTCCTCCCGGTGAGGCCGTTCAGGGCGAATATCTTGAGTTCGACGATGTGGTCGACAAGTTCGAAAGCATGATGGATTGGCTTGCCCGCGTATACGTCAACGCGATGAACGTCATCCACTACATGCATGACAAGTACGCCTACGAACGAATTGAAATGGCACTTCACGATTATGCGCCGGTACGCACCATGGCCTTCGGCATGGCTGGGATGTCGATAGTTGCCGACAGTTTATCTGCGATCCGTTACGCAAAGGTCCGCCCAATTCGCGATAAGACGGGCCTGATTACTGACTTTGCAATTGAGGGTGAGTTTCCTGCCTTCGGCAACAATGACAACCGAGTGGACCAGCTTGCTGCGTGGGTTGTAAGGACGTTTATGAGCAAGTTGAAGAAGTACCCCACGTATCGCAATGCTCTTCACACGCAGTCCATCCTGACCATCACTTCGAACGTGGTCTATGGCAAAGCTACCGGCAGCACTCCCGATGGAAGGCGTCGCGGAGAGCCATTCGCACCGGGAGCCAACCCGATGCATGGACGCGACAAACACGGCATACATGCTTCCGCTGCGTCTGTCGCGAAGATTCCATATCGCGACGCCGCGGATGGCATTTCGCTCACTTCCACGCTGGTTCCTGAAGGCCTTGGAAGAGTTCCCGCGGACCGCATCGCCAACCTGCGCAGCATGCTTGATGCGTTCTTCGGTTCCACGGGCTATCACATGAACGTAAATGTTTTGAATCGCGAGACACTTCTGGATGCAATGGACCATCCCGAAAAATACCCGCACCTGACAATCCGTGTCTCTGGCTATGCCGTTAACTTCGTACGGTTAACTCGTGAACAACAGATGGATGTGATCAGCCGAACGTTCCACGGAATGTAGGAAATGAAATGAGCGCGCAACAATTGGTCCGGTTGGAAGCAAAGAGCCCATTTGAATTGCGTGTGGATCTTGGCAAGGGTGTGCCGGAGTCGGACGTGCGTACCGCGCTTGCCACAGGTGACATGGGCTTCCTCCATTCGTTCACTAGCGGCTCGGCAGTCGATGGCCCGGGTGTGCGCGTTGTGGGATGGACATCAGGCTGTCAGTGGCGATGTTTGTATTGCCACAATCCAGACACCTGGACGATGACCAACGGCATACCCGTCACGTTAGCTCGCGCCACAGAAGAGCTGCGCAAGTATCGTCAGGGACTGAAGATCATGTTGGGCGGCCTTACATTGAGCGGCGGCGAGCCCCTCCTGCAAGATCGATTCGTGATCAAGCTATTTGCCGCTGCGAAACGGATGGGGATCCATACGGCGTTGGATACAAACGGAGGGCTTGGCGAGCGTCTCAACGATGACGACCTAGACCAGGTTGACCTTGTTATCTTGGACATCAAAATGTGGGATCCCCAACGGCACCGTTACCTCACGGGCATGGACAATACTCCAACCCTGGAGTTCGCGCGGCGTCTGAGCACACGAAAAAAACCTTTGTGGATACGGTTGGTGCTGGTTCCAGGGCTTACCGACGACATTGAGAACGTTGCTCAAATTGCCAGGTTCTCGGCTGGTCTCGGAAACGTGGAACGTGTCGATGTTTTGCCTTTCCATCAAATGGGCCGCTTCAAATGGAAAGAGCTAAAGCTCGATTACACGCTGAACGATGTTCAGCCTCCAAGCCAGGAAGCGATCGAGCGAGCATGCGCGGTCTTTCGAGCCGAGGGACTGAAGGCATTCTGACTCGAGCCTCGTCGGACAAATTACAGAAGACCTTGCCGACGTCCTTCCGTACCGACGAAGCGGTATGGAAGCGTTGTTTGGGATTCTTGGGTACTGGGGCGGTAATGATTGGCATCCGCTGATTCCCGACGGAATCACGACCGGCCCTTTGACGAAAGGCGGTTGGCGCTTCGATAGCAGGCGGGGTTGGGATTCAAGCGACTCGCAAGATTTTCCGTATCCTAGGGCAAGCCAGTCTCATTTAGCCCCGCGAAATACAATATGGTCCACTTTAGCCCTGCGCGCAGTCCGAAATAGCGCTGTCAAATCCGGGAAATAACCCGGGGCTGGTCAAATTAGCGATAGTTTTGACAGATAGCTGCACCAATTCCGCGGCCCGAGCCGGTAACAAGTGCAATCTTCCGCTTAGGTCGATCGGCGTCTTGCCCCAGCTTCCGGTTTCGTGAAGTTTCATGCGTATTAATCCTCGTAAATGGAGATATGGCGTGACTGATTCGGTCCAGGTACTGACCTCAGCAGTGGCTCGATTGATCGCGTACAGTCAATCAGCGGCTGATCGAAGCGCCGCTCCGGTTTATGAACTCCCAAATAACCATGGCAAAGCGCGCGTCGCCCTCACGAATCGGAACGAGCAAGAAACTGATTCACTCCGCACTCAAGTTGCAATATGGCTTCCCCTCGACAGAGCGAGGAAATGGGCAAGATTCGTTAATCCACAGTCGTGGCAAAAGCCACGTTGACAGTCTAGACATCTAGTTATATAGCTAGAGGCCACCAACGAGTGAACCGGTCCTGCTTGCGGAAGAGCGTTTTGTCAGGTTAGCAAGCATTTTGCGGCCGGTGTCTCAGAATCGAAGCGCGCGCCACTAAGTTTGCTATCTTCTGCTCCACCTGAGGAGGGATCATGCACCGCGCCAGTGATCGTCGTGATTCAAAGGTCGCCCGTATCGTAATCTCAATCTCACGCCATTCCCGCTCAGAGGCAAGAGCGTTTGTGTATCTGCTGGCTGTCTTCGTGGCCCTTACCGGCTTCGTGATGCCAATTGCTGGGCGAGGCCAAGTCTCCACCGGAGACATTCTTGGCAACATCAATGACCCCAGCGGGGCTGCACTACCCGGCGCCGCGATCGTCTTGACCAACATACAGACGCAAGAACGCCACAGAATCACTTCCGACCAGGCGGGCGAGTATATTTTCACGCTGCTGCAGCCAGGACAATACTCGATCGAGGTAACCGCCAACGGCTTCAAACCCACCAAAACACCAGAGATTACGCTATCGGCCGGCGATCGCCGCCGCATAGGGGTCACGATGGCTGTGAATGGTGTTGAGCAGAAAGTAGAGGTTTCCGCCGCACCTCCGTCGCTGGAAACAGACTCTGCTGTCTTAAGCACGGCCGTATCGCAGCAAGCCGTGCAAGGCCTGCCACTGAATGGACGCAACTACGTGCAGCTTGCAGACCTTGCCGCAGGAGCAAACGAAGGAACGGCGGTCGCGATCACGAACGGCAACCGGCCAGACGATCGCCGGCAGTCCTCGGCTATCGTCGTCAGCGCCTGGTCTGACACGCTCAACAATGAGATGGTTGAAGGCGTCGACAACAATGAGGGCACGATCGGTACGATCGGGGTACGGCCCTCAATTGACGCAATCGGCGAGTTTCGCGTTCAGACGAATCTCTATCCGGCCGAAGCAGGAAAAACGCCGGGCGCTGTCGTCAATCTCATTACACGCGGAGGAACCAATCAACTTCATGGGTCGATCTTCGAGTTTCTCCGAAATGACGCGCTCGACGGGCGCAACTATTTCGCAACCGTTGGGCGCCGTCCCGAGCTCCGCCAGAATCAGTTCGGCGGAAGCGTTGGCGGTCCGATTATCAGGGACAGGGCATTCTTCTTCGGCGACTACGAGGGGCTTCGAATTGTCCAGGGCACGACAACTGTGAATTCGGTTCCCACGGCGTTTGAAGTAGCAAATCCTGGCAACTTCTCTGATGTTGGCGGCCCAATCATCTCTCCCTCGACCTTCAGTACGCCGGGCATAAACTATTTCAAGTTGTACCCAGCCCCGAACTCAGGGACGAATAGCTTCATCTATAGCCCCAACGCTGAGTATTACAGCAACACGGCCGACGGTCGCGTGGACTATCGATTCAACGACAACAATCTGTTCTTCGTGCGGTACTCCTATAACGGAGTTACAGTTACGACACCGAGCGCTTTGCCTGATGTTAACCTGCCCAACATTGGCGTGATTCAGCCCGGCGGATCCGTTTCGTATCCGGGAAGCTCTATAGACGGCGCCCACCAGGCGATCCTGAACTTCACGCACATCTTCTCTCCGAAAACAAGTTTGGAACTAAAGGCGGGATACACCTACATCAATAACTCCTCACTTCCGCTGAATTATGGCAAATATTTCGGCAATGCGATGGGTGTGCCGAACGCAAATGTTGATCTGTTTACGTCCGCGCTTCCCAATGTGAGTACCACTGGCTTCGCGGGCCTCGGCGTTTCGACCTCGCTGCCACTTTACGATCGAGATAACACCTTCCAGTATGGCGGCAACCTGACCCAGGTAAGGGGCCGGCATACTTTGAAGTTCGGTGCTGTTTTGATTCGGCGTCAGATCTACAACGAGGAACCGAGCTCCGGTTCGGGCACCTACAGCTTTACTTCAAGCCCAAACAACACCGCTACCAAAGTGTCCAGCATTGTCCCTCTGATCAATCTTCTTCAAGGAACGAATCTGAGCGTTGCTCGAGTAACGCAGCTTGCCCCCCGCTATCTGCGCAGCTGGGAGCCCAGCTTCTACGCTCAGGACGATTGGCGCGTTACGACCAAGCTGACATTAAATCTTGGCCTACGCTATGACATCATTACGCCGGATATTGCATTGGGAAATAACATCTCGCAATTCGATCCCGTTCTAGGGAAGGTTCTGGTGGCCGGTGTCAACGCGTCCAACACAACCGGAATACAGACAGACTATCGGTCCATTGGACCGCGGTTTGGATTTGCAGCCAACGTAAGGCCTGGTTCGGTGATTCGCGGTGGCTTCGGACTTGTCTTCTATCGTGACAACACAGGACCAAGTGTGCCCTTTTCAAATCCGCCGTTCGTGGCCACGTACTCGCCCAACAATCTAACGACGAACTTCACGACGCCGTTGCCTACGCCCGCCCCAAGCTCCTATACGAATCCTTCGGGCGCTCTTCGCGGTATGGCCCTTGATTTTCGCAATTCGTTTGTCGAACAGGCCAACCTGAATGTTCAGCAACAGGTGGGTTCGTTTGTTGCGAGCGTCGCCTACGTCGGAGAGTTCGGGCACAAGTTGCGCATTTCTCCAGATAGAAATGTGGCTGCACCATCAACTGTCACTTCACCTAGCTACGTTACGCGTAGGCCCTTCTACTCCCAGTACCCGAACGTGACGTCCATCCTGCACAATGAAACTTCTGGTTTCCAGAATTATCATGCACTTCAAGCCACACTGTTGAGAACGATTGGCCGTGGCTTGACGCTCAACGCAAACTACACCTGGTCTAAGGCTCTCGGTGATGTTCAAGCCTTTTCGGCCGGCGGCCTGTACGCAAGCGCCGTTCCGAACGAAACCGCCACGCTGGAATATGGGAACAGCGAGCTCTCTGTGCAGAATCGTTTTGCGATGATGCTGAACTACTCGCTGCCTTTTGGGCAATCTGCGAGTGGCGCCCGTGCCGCCCTCATCAAGGGTTGGCAGGTCAACGCTATTCACGTGTGGCAGACCGGTCAGCCATTCACCGTCACCAACTCGAGCCCGTTAAGCAACACTGGCATCGGCAGCGATCGACCTAATCAAATTAGCGATCCTAACACTCCTGCCAGTTCGAGCCTTCCGATCCGCAATAACAGCCGCTGGTTCAACACTGCAGCTTTCGCGGGTCAAACGCTAGGCACTATTGGAACGGAGCGTCGCAATATGCTGTGGGGGCCGCACTTCCGCCACTTCGATTTGGGTGTTTCCAAGGATTTCGCGCTTACCGAAAGAGTCAATCTGCAGGCACGCGTGGAGGCGTTCAACTTAACCAATACTCCGAATTTCGGACAGCCCGCCGCCGTAGTCCCATCGGCAACCTTCGGAACCATCACGAGCACGCGCACCAACAGTACACCACGTCAGATTCAGGGATCGCTTCGTCTGTCGTTCTGAGGTTGAGAACGCTCAGCAAATCCTGCAAGTTTCTCGAAAGACGGTGCGTGAGGAAGGTTTACGGGAGCGATCTAATGTCGATGTGCAAATGGATCTGTGCGGGAATACTTTTTCTGGGTCTCTGGGCCAAGGCACAGGTGCAGTCACCTGTCTTGAACGGAATTGATGTTCTGGAAGCTGACCACTTCGCCCCCTTGAAGGCTCTCGCCTCCAGGCACGCGGGTCATCTCCGCGTCGCCCTGATGACGGATCAGGCCGGCATTGATGATCACGATCGAAGAGCGATTGACGTGCTTTACTCCGACGCGTCCGCCGCGGTGCCCGGATTCAAGTTCGTCAATCTGTTCAGTCCGGAGCACGGCATTAACGGCGTTCTGGACCAGCACAGTATTGGAAATGACCATGACGCGACTACCGGCTTGGAGGTAATCAGCCTCTTCGGAGCGACAGACGCTCAGCGTCGGCCGTCAAAAGAACAACTCGCAAATCTTGATGCGGTGCTTATTGATTTACAGGATGTCGGTGTTCATTACTACACCTACGAGTCCGTAGTTGGGCGATTTCTCGAAGCAGTAGCCGGGACCGACATCGATGTGGTGGTGCTAGACCGCCCCAATCCAATCGGCGGACTTGCCGTGCAGGGAATCGTTTCGTCACCAGGCCGTGAGAGCTATATCAATTTCATCTCGGAACCTGTCCGGCAGGGAATGACGATGGGGGAACTGGCTACGTATTTCAAGGCCGTTAGACACCTGGACTCACACTTGACTGTCGTTCAGATGCGAGGGTGGAAGCGCGCGGACTGGTTCGACGCAACAGGACAACTTTGGATCAATCCCTCGCCCAACCTTCGTAGCCTCAGACAGGCGATTCTCTATCCCGGCATTGGAATTCTGGAGCGCACCAATCTCAGCGTCGGACGCGGCACGGATACACCCTTCGAGTGGTTGGGCGCTCCATGGATGGACGAGCGTGTTGCCGCAGCTTATCTGAATGCGCGGAATATCCCAGGAGTACGATTCATCCCCGTTCAATTTACTCCGGGCGGCACTTATCCCTTGCACGGACAGCTTTGCAAGGGTATTGAGTTTATCGTGACTGATCGAGACAAGCTGGACTCGCCGGAGCTTGGCCTTGAGGTCGCTTCGGCGCTGTACAAGCTTTTCCCGCAAACCTTCCAAATCGACAAGATTGATCAACTCCTGTTGAACCAGACAGCGGTCCAGGCGCTCAAAGCTGGCGAAGACCCGCGCAAGGTTACTGAAAATGATCGCAACGCTTTGGAAGAGTTCAAACGTGGCCGTGCTGCCGCGCTGCTTTATAAGTAGACCGGCGAGTCATACAGCGCGTCGCAGAACTCCGCGCCGGTTCATCTGCGCCGGTCTTATCTGCGCTTGCCTGATCGCAGTGTCACCGAGTTCGGCAACGGCCCAAATCCTCAGCGGCTATTCCCTTGCGAACAAAAACTTCGTCGGTCCAGTCCAGACACAGATCGCGACAGACCCAATCTGGGCAGTGGATTATCACACGCTCATTTTCGAGTACCACGGTTCCGGCAACATCGCAGCGGGAGCCTCCATTTTGGCGTTGCGACCCGGAAGTGTCGGACCGGTAACGCCACATGCCGAGAATCCTGAGAATCCGTTCGCATCCGGCGGCGATATCGTCCCGTTGCACGGAAGCGATCTTATCCTGGATGGGCAGTCACACACAGTAAAGATCGATCTGACAGGCAAGCTTAAGACACCACAGATCGATGCACTAGAATTCTTACTTCCCGCGGGCGTTCAACTAACCGTCGATCGTCTCGAATTTCTGGCTGACACGGCATTCATTCCTTGCTCAACAACGGAGCAGAACAAACTCCCGCCTGATAGTCACCCACTGCACGTAGAAGGTCCGCTTTCGTGTGGAGAAGCAGCCGCAACATCCTTACGCGGGCAGCAGTCTTTGCATATCAAGACACAAGGTAGCGCCTCTACTCTCTATCTGGACCTGTACTCTTATCTAGCAGGCTTCACCAACTACATAGCGTCCGCGCCATCACGTCCCGACTCCACAAGCGATCCCGCGTTTGCGGTTGTCAATGTGCGTTACGCAGATGCACCGTCCAAAGTGGAGCAGCAGTTCCCAATTCTGGTTCCCGAACATCGGCACGTTTTGCTGAACCGTAAGCGCTCGCTTTACGCTGTGCAGCTTGACCCTCGCCGGCGCCTGATGTCGGTCGAGTTGGAGGACCGCAGCCCGCACGTGCAACTAGTGCTTTACCATGCTGCGCTCTCGGATCGTATGGAAGTCGCCTCCGACTATCGGCCCGCTCCCTCATCTACAGAGGTGATGAGTCGAAACTGTAACGTCGCCTCTACGCTGGGCGGTTCGGCCTGGTTCAAGGTTTCCGGGGCTGAAACTCTGAAGCCTTTACTGAATAAGAGCGAGAGGCCGGATGGTATTCATCTATCCCTCTCTCTTGCAAATCCAACTAATCACGAGATCACAGCAACCGTCTCTTTCCCGTTTCTGAGTCTTCATCCGTCCGTCGAATCAACTGACCTCTCCTATCTCTTCCCGCAGAAGGTTGCGACGATTTCTTCCGCAGACCAGCGTCTGTCAGCAGACTACGGTCCGAACTTTCTACTACAGTTCACGGACGCGTTTTCAGCTAGCGCCCATTGCGGGGCGGCCGTCATCATCGAGGACACTTCCGGCCAGGCCAAGACGTTTGCGCTGGAAAAGACAGGGAATGCAATCCTCGATCAGACTGACTACACGGTCCACATCCCAGCGCACCAGATGTACACGCTGCCTCCGGCTAGCATCGTTCTGCACAATGGCGACTGGCACTCTGGCTTTCACGCGTATCAGAAGTGGGTGGCGACCTGGAATAAGTCGCACGCGACACAGCCGGCCTGGTTACAAGGCTCGTTGTACATGCGTCGAGACTATCCGGTTGGCGGTAGCGGACTTCTCTTCGATGAAAGCAACAATCGTTACACGTTCGGACGTCTGATCCACGACGCCCACGCATTCGGCGGAATCGACTTCATCGATATTTCGGGATGGGCCCTCTCGGACACTCACGGTCGTGTCGGCGACTACCCGATTGAGCTAGGGGGACTCGAGAATCTGCGCAGCAATATCGCAACGGCGGCCAACGACCACATTCCCACCGGCCTCTATTTCGAGGGATATCTTATTGACAAGAATTCCGACGCCGGGCGTGCTCACGGAACTCAGTGGCAGATTATCGGAGAGGATGGACAGGGCCTGTGGTGGCCGCATGGAAGTCCCGAGATGTTTGTCTGTCCACGCATAACGGATTGGCAGATGTATCTCTCGGGGCGGATGGCGAACACTGCAAAGGAGACGGGCGCGCAGGCGGTCTACCTGGATGAGTTTGGCTGCCGTGATCGCAAATGCTATGCAATAAATCACGGACACGCAGCCGGCGAGAACATGATCGGCGGCGAGATTGGCATGGAACGTAAGGTACGCGAAGCGCTCGATGCCGCCGGCATGATCTCGACCATCGTGTACACAGAATGCCCCCCGGTCGATATCGCGGCCCCATTCGTCAACGGAGCCTTTACCTACGCGCTTCCCTCATCCGCACCCGGCGCCTACGGAATAAAGCTCAATCTTTGGCGTTTCGCCTTTCCACACGTGCGCCTCTGGGACATGGTGAGTTCCGGAGTGGAGCCTCACATTTTGTCCCCGGAAGACTTCCGCTATGCCTTCTGGATGGGAGATGGTGTCTGGCTCAAGGGCCGCTCCGACACGTGGTATGGCCAAGACATTCTTACCTTCCTGAAGTGGGCTCACCCCCTGCTTCATCGACATGCAGCAGCATTTGCAGGCAACGCCGAACCGCTTATCAACTCACCCGATTCAGAGGTTTTTATCAATTCTTTTAGTGGTGGCGGCGAAACAGTCTATACACTTTTGAACGGCTCCTATGCAACAAAACGCTTTGTCTTTCATGGCAGACAATTCATTTTGCCGCCGAGGGAAGTCAATTTGCTCGCCGAGCCGGACAGGAAGCAGGCACTGACCAAATGAAGCATGGTGCTTTGAACGGTGAAAAGCCTCGGACACGTCGATCACACATTGATGTGGTTCACGGAACATCGCCCGGCTCGGCAGCGGCAGTACATCTCCCTTTAGCGATTGATTGCTTGCATTCCAGGTAAATAAGCGCGGCCCGCTTCCCATATATCTGCAGATGTCAAATTCCGTACCGGATCTGCTGAGTAAAACCTCTGTGTCCCCGGGCACGCTGCTTCCGCCGGAACGGGTTATCTGCGAACGTCTTGGCATCAGTCAAAATGACTCTAAGACAGGCATACGGTGTACTCATTAATAAGGGATGCATCGAGGCGCAACGCGGCCTGGAAGTCCTGCAAGAAGCCGTTATTGAGGCCAGTGACCTCGTTGTAGTTAAAAGATTAAGCCAGTCGTGCAGGTACGGTTTTCCAACATACCGTATCTCAATTGCACTTCTGCTCGTTATCTGCCGCTGCTAGCCCAGCATATAGGGCTCGGTATACGGTTGCTTGATGTGTGGAGCGATCGCCGCGACTCCGCCCGCACCCTGGAAGAACAGGCTTGACTTGTTCAGTGTCTGATTGTAGGTCGAGGGCGTTTGCGCGAGAGGCGGAATGACCCCGGCGGCTTCAGTCGGATACATTGATGCAGCTCTGGATAGGATCGTGTCATGCCTTCTGGGGATCAGTCACACCGGGCGCGTTCGGCTGCGGCGGGTGCTACATACGTCAACTTCCTTCCCGCATCGCTTCAAGGTTCGGCTTCTGCAAACCCGAATGTCGTCGTTCCCAACACCACTCCTGGAACCATAGGGACTCTGCATTACATCTACGGTCCAAAGTGAAACGCTCTTAACATGGCACTGACCAGGATGTGCCTGTCTTTGAGCGTGTTCACATGAACCTTCAGGCAGAGGCCTTCAATCTGGCCAATCACCCGGCATGGTTGCTCGGAAATAACAGTAGCAGTACAACTGTTGAGAGTGCCACGTTCGGGACGACGAGCAGTTTGGCTACCGGTGCACGACGCCTCGAGCTTCGTGCGAACATCACCTTCTAGCCTAGCCTTCATAGACAAG
>Ga0134126_10002024_pt1 | contig 25711 bp, 20 predicted proteins | sample KB31752_FD_96881 | JGI IMG/M metagenome (GOLD analysis project Ga0134126, IMG submission 96881) | Terrestrial soil microbial communities with excess Nitrogen fertilizer from Kellogg Biological Station, Michigan, USA - KB3-175-2 | ecosystem: Environmental > Terrestrial > Soil > Unclassified ... | reverse complement strand
CCTGCCTTGACCTCGCGATTGATGCACCGCGCGACATGATCCCTCGTGAGCAACTCGGGCGGACGCCGCGCATCCTTATCGCCTTGTGTATATCGCCAGCCCTCTTCCTCGGTGTCCGCAGTTTGCTGCTTGTAGAGATCCGGGATGTCGTCGAACATGAAGCGGCGCCCCTCGCTGTTGCGCAAAACGCCGCCTTCGCCGCGCACGCCCTCCGTGACGAGGATGCCGCGCACACTGATGGGCCACACCATGCCGGTGGGATGAAACTGAACGAACTCCATGTCCTGAAGTTCTGCGCCCGCGCGATACGCCAGGGCGAGGCCGTCGCCTGTGTATTCCCAACTGTTGCTGGTGATCTTGAAGGCACGCCCGATACCGCCTGTGGCCACCACCACCGCTTTCGCCTGCCAGAGATAGAACCGGCCCCGCTCGCGATCGTACCCGCACGCTCCGGCAATCCGATTTCCGTCCAGCAGCAGGCTCAGCACAGTGCACTCCATGTGAACTTCCATCCCGGTGTGAATGCCGTGATCCTGGAGCGTGCGGATCATCTCCAGGCCGGTGCGGTCGCCAACGTGAGCCAGGCGAGGATACCTGTGTCCGCCAAAGTTTCTCTGAAGAATCCTGCCGTCCTGGGTGCGATCGAAGAGCGCGCCCCATGCCTCGAGTTCGCGCACGCATTCGGGCGCTTCCTTCGCGTGCAGTTCCGCCATGCGCCAGTTGTTGAGATACTGTCCGCCCCTCATCGTGTCGGCGAAATGGACGCGCCAGTTATCGCGATCGTCGACATTGGCGAGCGCTGCCGCGATACCGCCTTCGGCCATCACGGTATGCGCTTTGCCCAGCAGAGACTTGCAAACCACTCCGACTGTCGCGCCGTTCGCTCCGGCTTCGATGGCGGCGCGCAGGCCCGCTCCGCCTGCTCCAATCACCAGAACATCGTAGGAGAACCGTTGGAATTCCGGCATCTAGAGGATTCTCCAGTCATGCCAGAGTCCGATGGAACACAAGCGAACGTAGACGTCGGAAAACGCGACCCAAAGCAGGCTCGCCCACGCCCACTGCTTATGTCTCGCATTCAGCCAGCTAACGAAGTTGTATATCTTGTGCCGCACCGGGTGAGCGGAGATGCTGTCAAACGTCCCTCCGATCAGGTGCCGGAACGCGTGACACCCGAATACATAACCGGCGAGAAGGACGACATTGACGACTAGAACGAGGCTCCCGATTCCGATCCCGAATCCATCGGGAAAGAAGAACCCCCTGACAGCGTCGTAGACCAGAAATCCCCAGACAACGTAGGAGAGTCGCAGAAAATAGCGATGAAAATTCTGCATGATCAACGGAAAACTTCGTTCGCCCAGATACGTCTTGCGCGGCTCGCCCACGGCGCACGCCGGAGGGTCCGCCCAGAACGACTTGTAATACGCGCCGCGATAGTAATAGCAGGTCATGCGGAACAAGCCGGGGATCCAGAGAATGAACAGCGCAGGAGAGAACGGAAGAAAGCTCGGATACCATCCGGGTTTCGGGCCGAACAGGGCGTGCGGGGAACTTCCAAACAGCTCCGGCGAATAAAACGGCGAAATATAGGGGCCAAAGGTGTAGTGGCTGTTCTGGAAAGCCGCCCAGTTGGCGTAGACCAGAAACGCGGCGAAACCCAGGAAGACCGCCGTCGGAGAAAGCCACCAGGCATCACGCCGCGATGTTTGGGCGAACTTGCCGTTTTTCCAAACTATGTCGGGAGCTGACACCGCCCCTCCACGGCAGAGGGGCTCGAAGACTATGCCCTGACCGCCGACGGCATTCTAACCAAGAACTCGGCCGCAAGCCACACATCAAATAATTTGAACGAAGCAAGGACCGAAGCTGGGCTTCAATTTATCCCAGTTTTCGAAGCTCACTGACCCACATGCGATGACTTTTTTGAAGCTTTGAATCACGATCAGCAAACGCGCCAAGCAGCACGGAACCTTGGCCGATGCTTTGATTCTCGTCACAAAATGGATGCAAGAACATCGACGCCGCGCCGCAGTTCGCTGGGTGAAGATCCACCGAATCCCAGAACGAGTCCGCCAGGCTTCGTGTTGCGAAGAGTGAATTGGGAGAGAGCTGCTATTTCGAGGCCTGCTGCGCGAGCACGTTCGGCTACGCGCGAGTCCCTCTCACCTGTTTTCAGCCAGCCGATCGTTCGCATCCCGGAGGCCGCCATCTGCACTTCAAGCTTTCCAGGGAGCCGCTGCTTCGCAGTTTCTACCAGCACCTTGCACCTTTCAGCGTATACCTGGCGCATGCGGCGGATATGGTGACCGAAGTGCCCTTCCAGAATGAACTCGGCTAGAACGGCTTGCTCCAGGGTAGGAGAATGCCGGTCTGTTACGGCCCTGGCAGCAGTAAACGCATCGACAAGCGACTCGGGAACGATGAGGAATCCCAGTCGCAGCGATGTGAACAGCATCTTGGTGAAAGTGCCTATATAAACGACGGAACCGCCGTCGTCGAGGCTCTTCAGTGCGGGTACCGGCGCTCCGAAATAGCGATACTCCGCGTCAAACTCGTCTTCCAGAATCCAGGCGCCGCATTTGAGCGCCCAGCGGAGGAGTTCGAGGCGACGACTCAGAGACATCGAGATTCCCAAAGGAAACTGATTCGATGGTGTGGTGTACACGGCCTTGATGCGGCCTCTCTGCGCGGCCAGGACATCGACGCGCAAACCTTCATCGTCGACCGGAATGGGAATGATGCGCGCGCCCGCCACTCTGAATGCAGATGCCGCTCCGGGATATCCAGGATCTTCAACACAGATAAGATCGTCGGGGTCGAGCAAGAGTCGCGCGCAGAGATCGAATGCCTGTTGCGCTCCTGTCGTGATAATCACCTGATCTGGAAAGCAGGTGACGCCACGCGTGCTTCCTGCATATTCCGCGATGGCCTTGCGCAAAGGAGCATGGCCGCGAGCGTCGCCCTGTCCGTAAAACGATCGCGGAGCTCGCCGCGCAATCCTTCCGGTGATGCGCGACCACAGCTCGACCGGAAACAGATCGATCGCGGGCTCGTAACCGCGAAACGCCTTCCCCACGGAGCGGGAGACTGGGAGGATCGAAACCTGCTGCGCAATAACCGAGCCCCTCTTCGATAGTTGAGCCGAGGATTGTGGTTTCAGCGGAGCCTTTCGAGATTGTGTGCCTGGAAGGAGATCCTCCGGAAGTGTACGTGCGATGAAGGTTCCAGCGCCCTTACGTGTTTCCAGATAGCCTTCATCCTGAAGGTGCTCAAAGGCCATCACCACGACTCCGCGCGAGCAGGTGTATTGGCGCGCAAGTTCGCGGGTCGAGGGTAAGCGGGAGCCACGCTTCAACCGTCCGCTCAAGATGGCATGGCGGAGTTCGTCCCGCAGCCAGCGCCACATCTCCTTCGCACCTCTCTGCGGCCGCAGCGGAAGGTCCTGAAACGTTTCCTTCTTACCCATAGTGGTCTACTCCACATTCAAATTATGGCCCTCTTGCGGAGCCACGGAGGTCCTAGTCTTCTTGGTGAGGAGAAGCTGCAATGCAATCACGATTGGATATTCATAAGACTGCGCCGCAGGCCTACCGCACGATGGCCTCGCTTGAAACTTATGTCAGGAATTCAGGGCTCGAGCCAAGTCTGCTCAAGCTGGTTAAGCTCCGCGCCTCGCAGATCAACGGTTGCGCCTTCTGTATCGACATGCACACAAAAGATGCCCGCGCCGATGGTGAAACCGAGCAGCGGATCTATGCTTTGAATGCCTGGCAGGAGACTCCGTTCTTCACTGATCGCGAACGCGCGGCGCTGGCCTGGACCGAGGCCCTGACTTTGATCAGTGAGACACGTGCACCAGACGATGTCTATGAACAAACCCGCCAGCGCTTTTCTGAGCTCGAGCTGGTGAACCTGACGATGGCCATCGTTGTGATCAACGGATGGAATCGCATCTGCGTCGGATTCAGGACGGTGCCTGGATCTTATGATCCGAAGAATTTGTCTGTTTGAAATTCGCGCTGGATTTATACAAGCGTCAAAACAGTAGTGGTGACTTGGAGAGATTATGAATTCGTCTTCTTCAACTAATCTTGACGTTCTGATTGTCGGCGCAGGGCCTGTCGGATTGTTCCTGGCCAACGAATGCGCCCGCCGCAATCTGCGCTGGAGGATCGTCGAAGCGCACTCTGGTCAGTCCGAACACTCGAAGGCGCTAGCCATCTTCCCGAGAACTCTCGAGATCTTCGACATGGCCGGTCTTGTTCCGGCGTTCCTTGAGGTGGCCAACCGAGTCACCCAGGTCGCGGTGATGTCGCATGACCGCACCCTGGCGCGCATCCAATTTGAACCACAAGAGACTCCCTATCCGTTCGTCGCCATGGTCCCGCAAGATGTGACCGAGAGGTTGCTGGCAGAGGCGCTCAAGCGACGGGGCGGAGTTATTGAATACAACACGTCCTTTGTCTCACTGGAACAATTGGCAGATGGCGTCTCGGTCACGGTAGGACGCGATGGCACTCAGGAGGTCGTCGGGGCTGCCTTTGTTGTCGGCTGTGATGGTGCGCACAGCGGCGTCCGCAAAGCTCTTGGCATCACGCTCAAAGGCGGCGACTACGATGTGCCCTTCATGCTCGCTGATATTGAGACGGATCAGACTCTTCCGGCGAACGAGATGCAGCTCTGCCCAAGTGCGCACGGGCCGGTGGCTATCTTTCCGATGAGTGCGACGCGGCGACGCATTGTGGCTACGATCGAACGTCCTGAGGGAGATGCTCCGAGTCTGGAGCTTGCTCAACGCGTGCTTGCTGAACGGGCACCGAAGGAGATTCAAGCCAACGCGCTCAACTGGAGCAGCTACTTTCGGATTCATCATCGTCATGCAGCACGCCTGCGCGAAGACCGCGTATTTCTTGCGGGTGATTCGGCCCACATACATAGCCCGTTCGGTGGGCAGGGCATGAATACCGGGTTGCACGATGTCTGGAACCTGGTTTGGAAATTGGAGATGAGCCTGCGCGGTCACGGCAGTGAACAACTGCTTGACAGCTATTCGGAGGAACGTCTTCCGGTTATCACCGATGTTATCGAGACAACGGATCGCTTAACCAAAGTGATGGGAACGCCGAATATGCTCGCGCAGTTTCTTCGCGATTCGCTGATCCCGGCAGTTTCGCATCTCTCCGCGTTCCAGCACGCCTTCGTCAACAGGTTGTCGGGGCTCGGCATCGCGTATGCAGGGAGTTCCATTGTCGAAGGTGGAGGAGAACGCCTGTTCGAGGAATTCATGCGGAGCGGGCAGATTCCGGGGCAGTTTGTTCTGCTACTCCCAGGCGACATGGCTTCCGCATTCCAATCACTGGCTGACGAGTTCAGCGACGTTCTGATCGTCAGGACGTCGGAGGGCGCGCGAATACGGTTGGTGCGGCCTGATGGTTATCTTGCTTTTTCTTCGGACAGCGAACGAGCGGAGAGAACGATTGAGGCGATTCGGTCGCTGCTGCTGCGGATGACGTAGGGCCCCCTCCCCGTCAAATGTGCGCAAAATCTAGAGCCGATTGGAGTTAGGGGTGGACCATATACCGCAAAGTCTTCAAAGCAAAGGGAGAGGTTTCGCATAGGGGTTGCACTCTTAAATGGGTTGCCGCCGCCAGCTTGAGCGAGCCGGGGCGGCGGCTTTTCCCTGTTATTTGGTGCGGTCGTAGACGGTGGTCTGGTTGAACTGTTTGCCATCCCCAGGAAAACTGGGACACCCAGAATGTGGAGAGCAGGGGTTAGGGCACGCGGCGGAGATTACCGCCCAAGCTGCTCCATTGCTGCGCGCAAGGGAGCATCGGACACTCGAATGAATCCGGTTTGTGGGTTGTACATCGCCAGGATCAGAAGAATAGCCGCGCAAACTACCGCCGCGGATGCCAGGAAGCCCGCCAGTACCAGAGGATTGCGAGGCGCAAAGACTCCGAAGCTCGCGAACAGCAGGATCAGCCATGCAATCAGCGTAACGAGCAGCAGCTTCGGAAACGGAACTGTATTCTGCGCAAACATCAGCCAGCGAACTTGACCTAGCCTCACCTGCAGGCTGAGGCATTGCTGCTTGAGGAATTTCTGATCGTCGTCTTGCGGCGAGAGCATCTTTACCTTGTCGACGATCGTTTCGCCGACCTGGGTCCCGGCCTTGATGTTGCTATACATTCTGCTCGAGCCCGACGTTTTCTCTCCTGCCAGCTGATGCGCCAGAACAACACGTAGCGCGTCGCGGGCCTCGTTGGCTTCGGGACCGTACTGCACGAGCAAGCGGTCCATCAGAATGTAGTTCGCGGCGATTTCGGCCATCTCGGCATTCTGCTGGTCGTAAAAGCTCTTGGCCGATCCGACCAGAAGCCCGAGCGCTATTGCGACCGTCGTCACCACCAGCCCCATGACCAGCCTGACAACCTCTTTGGACTCGGAGGTCCGGTACTCATCGGGCAGATGCTTGCGGAAAAACATCGCCAGCAACGCAGCGCCGAAGACGCATGCAAGTGCGATCAGACTCTTTGCAAGGGAATCCATATTCGTCAACTATTGTTTGTAACCATCGAATTCCTGCCCCGTCCTGATGTTCGGATACTTCGCAATGGACTTCTGGTACTCGGCAATGGCTTTCAATGCAGGAGCGAACATCCAGCCCGTTTCCATGTTGTATTCCCAGAGGTTCACGTTCTCGTGCGGGTCACTGCTGAGATCGAAAGGCATCGGCACATACGGCTTGACGATTGCCTTGTCGATGCCCTCGGTGTAGCGGAAGATCACTTTCACCGTATGCCACTTCACCGACATCAACTCGCCATCGGGGCCAAAGAACATGAACGTGTCGCGGCCGGAGGTGGTGTTCTTGCCAAGCATGAAGGCTGAGGTGTCCTCCTGCGGCCAGCGCATCGATTTCTGGTGTTGGGACTTGCCCGCCGTAGGCACCCCAATCGCCCCAGCCAGTATTGTCCGCCAGGATAAAAACCACATTCGGCTTGGTTGCTTTCGGCACCAGCTCTCCCTTATCAACCGGAATCAAACCAGTTCGGCGCTGGTTAATCTGCCTTGCGCCTATGAGTATTCGGAGTTCACAACGGCTCTGCGCCTGTCAAGATTGGCAGCCGTGCAGCTTACGCGCTGCGGGACTCCGATGAGTTAGCGGACCAGAGTTGGTGTGGTCATGGGTGGGCCACCCGCCCGCCCCTGTTGTTTGGACTGCACCAATTGCGCCAGAGCTGCTGGCGACCCCTTTGATGGAGCCGGGCGGACGTCGCCTAGACAGAAGTGCCCGGAATGTTGGTTTCGAGCGGGAACGCGTCGCGATCGAAAGTCCATGTGGTGACGTCGCGGCCGGTGCAGATAAAGCCGTCGGCATCTCGCTCGATTTCGTTGGCTCGCCCAAGCGTCAAGATGTCTTCCTGGGTGTCTCTCCAAGAAGAGTTTCCAAGTCAAAATTTTTGCGGCGGTACAACTGCCATTTAGCTCAACCAGCCTGGCCGGCCGGCCACGCAATCCAGAGTTCGCTTGACAGGGCGACAATCTTTTGGTTAGCTTTCAGTTACTTTTGATTGCGTTTACATTCGATTTACTCTATATCTCAGCTCAGATGCCAAAATAACGCAATACAACAAAACCAAGGACCCCTAAAAATGCTCCGTTCAAACCTCAACAATATCTATGTTGAGACTCTGACGCTTCGGATCTACATGTCCTGGCAGCGCTGGTATTGCCTAGGACTCGTTACGGTTCTCTCTGCCGTGCTGCTTGGACCTCAAACCGCAATTGCCCAGCTCTCACTCAGCACGCTGCGCGGCACAGTGTCCGATTCATCGGGGGCTGTTGTGCCCAACGCCATCGTCACACTAAACGATTCGATCACCGGCGCGGTCTTGAGACGGGAGACGAGCGACAAGCAAGGTGATTATGAGTTTGTCGATTTGAAAGCGGGAACCTATCTCCTCAAGTGCAGTGCGACGGGGTTCAGGGCTTTCTCAGCCAAGAACGTCATTATGGATAGTGGACAGGTGCGTCGGGTCGACGTGTCACTGGCGATAGGAGAGTTGAGTCAGACCGTCGTTGTGTCTTCCGGCGCGGCCGTCATCGACACGGAAACCGGCACCATCGGTGGCCAATTGAGCTTGCAACAGATCAGCGATGCTCCCCAGATCGATAACTATCCATCGCCCAGTGTCCTGCTCACGATGCTGCCTGGAGTGCAGGGCGGAACGGGCGGCCTCGCCGGCCTGCGCATCAGCGGCCTCACCGCCAACCAGCAGTCGGAAGCATTCGACGGCGTCATCCAGGACACCGGCGGCGGACAAAGCAACAACCCCGCATTCTTCAGCCAGATCACCGCCATCTCCGTCAATGCGCCCGCCGAAAACTCGCGCATCGCGTACCACAACCTCACCACCAAGAGCGGTGCCAACAAGTTCCACGGCAGCGCCTACTACAAGGTCTACAGTTCCGGCCTCATGGCGCGAGCTTACTTTGCTCCAACCCGCACGCCCTATCTTCAGCACGCGTGGCAGTTCGAACTCGGTGGCCCGATCATCAAGGACCGCACTTTCTTCTACGCCGTCTGGTACGCGGAAAAAATCCCTCTAGGTTCCGCAGGTAACGCCACCGTCCCAACGCCATCCATGCGCGCCGGCGACCTCAGTGGCGTCTCCACCACGATCAAGGATCCAGACAACGGCTACCGGCCCATTGCAGGCAACCAGCTCCAAACAAGGATCAGCCCCGTCTCCCAGCAGTTCCAGACTCTCTTCTATCCCCTCCCGACGGTCAACCCAACCGCCAAGTACTACTCCACCAACAACTATGCCTTCAGCTTCAACCATCCCAGCGACATCTATAAGGGTGACTGGCCGTTGCTTCGTCTCGACCAGAAGATCACGTCCAACAATTCGATGTTCATCCGCTGGTTCATGCGGCGAAATCCCTATATCCTGCAGGACGGCCTACCCACCGAAGTCTGGACCAGGTGGCGCGACTCGCAGCAATGGGCCATCGCCGACACCCACATCTTCTCGCCGACGCTCGTCAACACGCTCACGCTAGGCATGGCGCGAGATTACATCCGTGACGGCAGCACGATCGACGGCGTCTCACCGCTCGACGGATCCAAGGTGCTCGCCCAGACCGGCCTTCAGGGCTCCAATCCCGGCAAGACCGTCGGACAGGGACTGCCCACTATCTCCATCTCCGGTCTTACTACCATGCAGAACGACGCGGGCGGTGTCTCAGCCAACAACTACACTTATAGCTATATAGATTCCGTCTCCTGGACCCACGGCAAACACGATTTCAAGTTCGGCGAGAGCTACCAGAATTTCTCCCAGTTCACCGGCGAGATTCCCAACTACGGCAGCTTCACATTCGACGGCTCCATGTCGGGCAATGCCTACGCGGATTTCCTCCTCGGCATACCCAAACAAGCCACCCGGATCACCCCGATCAGTAACCGCACCGAGCACGCCGGCGAGTTCGGGGTTTTCGGCGAAGACACCTTCAGGCTCAGTCAGAGATTGATCCTCGTCTACGGCCTGCGGTGGGATTACTTCCAATCCCCCACCTACGACGATCATATGATGTACAAATTCGACCCGGTCTCCGGCAATATCGTCGTTCCGTCGGCTGCACTCTCCAGAGTCAGCCCGCTCTATGCGAAGCTCAACCTTCCGGTCGCAGCGGGCAACGTCACCCCTCACTCCGATCTCAGCAACATCCGTCCGCGCGTCAGCGCCGCCTTCCGCATCACCCCCACTTTCGTTGTCCGCGGAGGTTTCGGCGACTTCACCGAGCGCATTGGTTACTTCACCTTAGTTAATGGAGGAGGTCCATTCCAGATCTCCGAAACCTACCAGAACCAGGGCGGACAGCCGCCGGTCGTTCAGTTCCCCAACCCCTATCCCGAGACCACTGCGTCGGCCACAGTCCCCAACCAGAGCGTCATTGAATTCCCCTCACATGTAAGCAACGGCATCTACCATCAGTACAACCTCACCATCGAAAAGCAGTTCGGCAACTCCGGCCTCCGCGTTTCGTACATCGGCATGCGCGGACAAGGCCTTAATTACTCGCTCAACATCAATTCGCCCCGACCGAGCACGACCCCCTTCGTCACGAGCAGCCGGCCGTATCCGCAATTCGTCAACGTCACCCAATACCGCTCCGACGGGGCCCAGCACTACGACTCGCTCCAGGTCGAAGCCAACCACCGCGCCGGCAGCTTCACCTTCGACGCCAACTATTCGTTCCAGAAGAATCTTCTCAACGATCAGGACCTCGAAAACCCCTACGACATACTCGGCCACTGGTCCAACGAAACGGCTACCCGCAGGCACTACTTCGCCGGCTCCGCGATCTGGAGGCTTCCCTTCGGGCACCAGAGAAGATACCTTGCTAACGCACCTCGCCTGGTAGACGAGGCAATCGGCGGCTGGCAGTTGTACTTCGTCAGCTATCTGGCCTCAGGTCTCTATTATTCGCCGTCATTCTCCGGCACCAACCCCGCCAACACCGGCCTCAGCGGCGGCTTGCCCGACCTGGTCGGCAACCCCGTCCCCGCCAATCGTACGTACTCGCAATGGTGGAACAAGGCGGCCTTCGCTCTCCCATCATCCGGCCGCTACGGCACCGCCCGCCCTTACAGCCTCGAAGGACAGGACCTTATCGTTCAACACCTCAGCGTAAACAAGGCCTTCCCCATCACGGAGCGTGTGACGTTCACCTTCATGTCCGCGATCTCCAACCTCTTCAATCACCCTGCGTTTTACGGCGTGCAGTCGAATATTTCTACATCGAATTTCGGCGCATTCACCAGCATTTTTGGGTTGCAGACAACGAATGAATCTGCCGCTCAGAGACAGATCACCTTCGCAGGCAAATTCTCCTTCTAGCGTCATCTACTATCGGTTTAAGTGCGCGGAGGCTCGAATTATTGGGCCTTCGCGCACTTCGCCGCAACCCCCACTTGCTTCCTTTCAGGCAAGCGGCTCACTACAACAAGATTTTGCAGAGACTCCACTCAAAGGGCCCTGCGCACGCACAGGCTTCACGGCGATGATTGAGGGATTGGCGTGAGAGCCGATAGTCCGTTATTGGACGAAGCTATGGGAACCCGACGACGTCGGCTTTATCCCGCAGGAACCACGGAGATTTTTCAATGAGCAAAATAGCTAGTCTCGATTACTCAGACCGTGCGCTCTGCCTATCAAGGAGCGAGGCGTGCAACCGCACGCGAATGCCTGTGATCGCGGCGTTGATGCTTCTAGGGAGCAGCATTGCCTTTGCCGTCGGCCCCGCAGGAGTTTCAAGAGCGAAGACGAGCGTCGCCAGCGCAAGCCTCGGGAATGAATGGATCTCTATTCAAGCAGACAATCACCTCCAGCATCTAGAAATCGAGGCCCCCGGCATTTCCCGAAACCTGGACATCGGGGAGGCTTTTTCCCTCCAGTTCAAGAACGGCACAACCCTGCATTCCTCCGAGATGCGCGTTCAAAGTTCGTTCAGCACTGAAGCGCTCTCTCCATCACCTACGGCTGCTCAACTCGCCTCACGATTTCCAGGAAAATCAATCTGCACAACCCTGCTGATGCCAGGAGAGTTGGGAACCGTTCGCTGGTGCGCCATCCTTCGAGATGGATCGAAGTATATTCGCCAGGAGATCTCGATCCAGGCGGGTAACAGGGAGGTTCCGATAGTCGCAGTAAACCTGTTGGATTTCTCCGACCCCGGAGCTCACGTAGAAGGAGTGGTCAAGGGATCGCCCGTGGTTGACAGAACGCTCTACTGCGGCTTTGAAAACCCGCTGTCCATCGCACAAGTCAAGCAGGACAGAGTTCAGGCGATGCTACCGCGAACTTTACCTCTCGCACCGGGGCAGTTGATCCGCTATAGCTCAGTGATCGGATTCGCGCCTGAGGGGCAGCTGCGGCGCGATTTCCTCGCCTACCTGGAACGCGAACGCGCGCATCCTTACCGGACATTCCTCCACTACAACACGTGGTACGACATCGGATTCAGGAATCGCTATGACGAGAAGGAGGCTATGGATCGGATCGACACCTTCGGCGACCAACTGGTGCGGAAACGGCATGTCGTGATGAACTCCTTCCTATTTGACGATGGGTGGGACGATGCCAACACCGTGTGGGGATTCGACGCCGGTTTTCCTGATGGGTTCAAACATGTGGGTGAAGAGGCCGCAAAATATGGGTTTGGCATTGGCGTATGGCTCTCCCCTTGGGGCGGATATGAACAAACGCAACAAAGCCGCGTGGCTGCCGGACGAAAGTTAGGTTATGAGGTAGTGAAAGATGGGTTCGCACTGTCGGGCCCGTCATACTATGCGCACTTTCAACATACATGTATGGAGATGATGCGGAACTATGGCGTGAATCAGTTCAAGTTCGATGGCACCGGCAATGCCGGGCAGGTATTCCCCGGCAGCGTCTTCGACAGCGATTTCGATGCTGCCATTCACCTGATTGGGCACTTGCGCGGGGAGTCACCGAACCTCTATATCAACCTGACCTCTGGCACTTATCCGTCTCCATTCTGGTTGCGCTATGCCGACTCCATTTGGAGAGGCGGCATGGATCATGGATTTTCCGGAGTGGGTACCTGGCGGCAGCGATGGATTACCTATCGCGATGCGCAAACGTATAAACACGAGGTGGAGGCTGGGCCTCTATTTCCGCTCAGCTCGCTAATGCTGCACGGCTTGATTTATGCGCGACAGGCCGATCATCTCGACACCGATCCGGGCAATGATTTTCCGGATGAGGTGAGGTCTTACTTTGGCTCCGGGACGCAGTTGCAGGAGATGTACATCACGCCATCGCTGCTGACCAGCGCGAACTGGGATGTCCTGGCTGAGGCCGCCAGATGGTCTCGGGCGAACGCATCCGTGCTGAGCGATACGCATTGGATTGGTGGAGACCCTGATCGGCTGCAGGTCTATGGATGGGGGGCGTGGGCTGCCAATCGGGGAATCCTGGTGTTGCGCAACCCATCGAGCAAACCGCAGGAAATTACGCTGGACATCGGTGCAGCTTTCGAACTACCCCTTGGGGCGGGACGACTGTATCGGATGCGAAGTCCCTGGAAAGAGGACCGACAGGCTGCTCCGTTACTGCTGGAGGCAGGCAGGCCTCATCTGTTTGTTCTGAAAGCATTTCAGGTACTCACGCTTGAGGGAGAGTCTCAACCGGGGAGTGAGTGATTGTGTCAAGAATGCGAAGTTGGGCGAGGCCCAAGCGACATCGCTTCCCGCCGTCTCCTGGCTCGCCGGGCCGCAACATTTCTCTGATCACTTATACAGTCAAGGCAGGCGATACGCTCAAGCCGACGATTCCGCTCGAGCAGTTCAATGGCGGTCGCTTCGAAATCGAAGTGCTCGCCCCGAATGGCTTCTATCGCCGTTTCTCCGGAAGTGCGAACGAACCTCCGGCTGTGGTCTTAGTGGCGCTCGAGGAGCGCAACGGACTGCCTTCCCGTGTGCTCGTTGTTCAATTGCATAATCCGACCAAGTCGCCCCAAGGGTTCCGTGTCGTCGACAACAGCTATGGCGCAGCGGCCATTTCAAGGACCGTCGCTCCAGGTGCCACGGAGACGATCATCCTTGCACTCGAATCAAGTCACAATTGGTACGACTTCACCGTCCGACAGGCAAACAGTAAGGCGGTGGCTCAGTTCTCAGGTCGCATCGAGGCCGGATTGCCCAGTCGGACCGATCCCCTTATGGGTAAATCATGACCGGGTACGCAGGCTGCATGAACAAGCGTGCCGAAGCATTCGCACAGCTGGAAGATACGAAGAGGAAGAAGTTGGATGTATTAATCGTGGGCGGCGGCGCCACAGGTCTTGGGCTCGCGGTGGATGCGGCTACCCGCGGCTATCGGACAGCGCTCGTCGAAGCGGGTGATTTCGCGCAGGCAACATCGAGCCGGGCGACCAAGCTGGTACACGGCGGTGTTCGTTACCTCGTGAGCGGGCAAATACACCTGGTTTATGAAGCGTTGCGCGAACGCAAAATTATGATGGAGAACGCGCCACACCTGGTCCATCCATTGCCGTTCGTTACGCCTGCTTACAAATGGTTCGATCTGCCGTACTACGGGTTTGGGCTGAAGGCCTATGACGTGCTCAGTGGTCGGTCATCGGTTGGCCCCACGCGCATCCTTTCAGCTAGCGAGACACGAAAGCGCGTGCCCGGGATCGCTGCACACGGCCTAAAGGGCAGTGTGCTTTATTACGATGGGCAGTTCGACGATGCGAGGCTTGCGCTGGCACTGGCGCGCAGCGCAGAGGACCACGGAGCGATCGTGGTGAACTATGCGCGCTGCGAAGCGCTACACAAAACCCGCGGCAAAGTTACAGGTGTGCAATTAGTTGACATGGAAACAGGCTCTTCGTTCGAAGTGCATGCTCGAACGGTTTTCAATGCAACGGGAATCTTCGTCGACCAGCTACGAGATCACGACCAGCCCTCAAGTCCACAGATGCTCTCTGTGAGCCGCGGCACGCACATCGTTGTACCGGGCGACGTGCTCGGTCATGAGAACGCGATCATGGTGCCGAAGACCACTGATGGACGCATCATCTTTGCGATCCCGTGGCTTGGAAAGGTCGTCATTGGCACAACAGATATATCTACCTCCACGGTGAAAATGGAACCGGGCCACGAGGCGTCCGAGATTGAGTACCTGCTGGAGACAATCAATCCGTACCTGTCCCGTCCGCTCGAAAAAAGCGATATTCTCAGTGTCTTCTCAGGGCTGCGGCCGTTGGTAACGGGTGGACAAGTAAAGTCCTCGAAGCTTTCTCGCGAGCACACCATCGAGGTGTCGGCGAGTGGCCTGATCACAGTTGCCGGCGGCAAGTGGACGACGTATCGCCGCATGGCCGAGGATACGCTCGCAACGGCGATACACCAGGGCATGCTGCCGACTCGACCTTGCATAACACGTACGGTTCGCTTGCACGGTGCGCCCGCGCAGCCTTCTTCTAACGGCTCCCTGGCGCGCTATGGAACGGATGCTGGAGAGATTGCCGCTCTCTGGGAATCGGATCCGCAGATGAGAATGCAAATCGATCCGGAGTTGCCCTTCACTCGCGCCGAAGTTGTCTTTGCTGCACGCTCCGAGATGGCTCGCACCCTAGAAGACGTGCTTTCTCGCAGAACACGCGCTCTACTGCTGGATGCAAAGGCTGCGCAGAGATCGGCTCCCGTCGTGGCGAAGCTATTGGGAGCCGAATTGGGGCACAGCGCGGAATGGATTGAGCAGGAGACCGGTCGCTTCGTTGCGCTGGCGCAGCAGTTCTACTCAGTGTCGTAGCGCGCTCCTGATCACTCGTCGGTATTTAGTCCACCCAATTGAAGGACCGCGTCGATCATCGGCGCCTCGGCGATGACCTCCTGCGTGCGCTCCCAAATTTCGCGGTGGATTGTGTTCGACCCAGTCGGGCGCCGGATAGATCTGCTCGTGCTCCTTCTGTCTTCCCTCTCTGACACGTCAGGAGCGTTAGTTTGCCGATGTCCGTGTGGTCGCTTGAAGCAGATCACTGAGTGGCGGGAGAACTACGAAGTCGACCAATTCTTCTGACTGTGCGCATGTTTTGATCAGGGCTCGCTGAGACATGACCCACGATTCCGAAGGCGAGTGGCCAGACTGGATGGATGCTATCGCGTGCACGCCGAGAGATGCCAATTGGAGCCACTGTCTGCGGCGTTCTGCGATGGACGCCAACTGCGGCTCGGTTGCAGACTGGGCGCTGAGCTGCGATGCGGCGGCAACCCAGCTGTTGAATGTTTGCTCCAGAGCTGCTCGCGCCTCGGCGTGTTCTCTGCTGCCGGGTTTGCCTGTGCTCTGCAAGTAGGCTGCGACTTGTCGAGCAAACGCGTTGCGCGAGAGAGGATCAGGCACCATGAAGTCCACTACGTTGGTCATCGGGGTCAGCGGTGAGGTGTGTTGTTCTTTGTATCGCTCTCCGAAATCAACTGGCTGAACGACCGAGGCGAAGAGTTCGAGCGCGGAAGGATCCCCTCCTGTGAGCTGGCGGAGGCCACGCTGCGGATTCGAGATATGCGTAACACCAAGAGCGTCGAGCCGAAGCGACATCACGGCAAGACGGCGGTACATGTCCTGCGCATCACGGATAGATGCAGACGACCAAAGCCGCTCCGCCACTGCGGCGGCTCGTGGCCAGATGCGCGAGTCGACCGTATAGGAATCAACCTGCTCTCCCCACATGCAGGCTTCCCCACCGAGGACTAACTTTTGCTGAGCAGGTGTCAGCGCATCGGCGGAGGGGATGGGATCGGCGGCATACATCTCCGCGGCCGAGTAATGGTGATCGAGGTAGTACGGCTTGGAAAGAATGCCACGATGGCCCTGCCGTGCGGCGTCAACGAGAAACTCAATGCCATGCCAATTCTGAACGACCACTTCCGGTGACAGGTTAGGTTGAAGAATCTCGTCCCATCCGATCATGCGGCGATGATGCTTCTGCAATATCTGCTGCACTCGGGAGTTGAAGTATGCCTGCAGGTCGCCGGTTGTTTTCATATTGTGCTGCTGCATGAAGCGCAGAATTTCCGGATTACTGAGCCAGTCCTTGCCGTTACTTTCGTCGCCACCAATGTGAATGTATTCATCGGGGAAAAGAGTGGACATTTCCTCGATGAAGCTGTCGAGAAAGTGATAAGTGCCTTCACGGGTGGGATCCATGACCGCGTTCTTGATTCCATTGCTTCGCTCGATTTGATACGGACCAGGCTTGCTGGCGAGTTCCGGATAACCAATCATCCAGGTCGTGGTGTGCGCAGGCATGTCGAACTCGGGCACAATACGGATGCCGCGATCCGTGGCGTATGTGACGATCTCCTTCACGTCGTCCTGCGTGTAATACAGGCCGTTGGAACCCTTTCCCTGCAACTCGGGGAAAAGCTTGCTCTCAATACGAAAGCCCTGATCTTCAGTGAGGTGCAAATGCAGCACATTCATCTTCACCGCGGCCATCGCATCCAAAGTACGCAAGACGTTCGCAACGGGAAGAAAGTGCCGGCCCGGATCGAGGAGCAAGCCGCGCCACGGGAAGCGCGGCGAGTCTTCGATATGAACGGCAGGAAAGACATACCCAGGCCCCTCCTGCTGCACGAGTTGGAGAAGAGTTTCCAACCCGCGGAACGCACCAAAATCAGTCACTGCGTGCAATGCTGCGGATCCGTCGTGAATATCGAGTGTGTAGCTCTCATCGACGCCTTCGAATGGCCGCTGCACTGAATGATCTTCAACATCGATTCGGATGGATGGATTTCCCTCATCGGCGAGAGCTTTATCCAACTGCGAGGCAGTTTGACGCTCCAGTCTCGAGATCATCCGCTGGACAGCCCGTTGTAGCAGTGGGTCGTGTACCCCGTTGAGTGAGATCCTCAACCTAGCTGTGATGGGCAGGTCACCAGTGAGCGTCGCGAGTTTGGCCGGTTGAGGCATCAGCGTGTTCTTGAACGAGTTTTGCGCTAACGTCGGCAATGCGAGCATCAAAGCGGCCAGAACAATAGAAAGATTCCGCGGAGAGCAAGAGGGTAGATACACGAATCTCTTCATAGAATTTGAATCACTTCCTCGGGGGTACAGGGCAGATCACAGCCAAGAATTCCAACCTCGATTGAGAAGTTGAACTCCGCGTGTGGCTGCAGCACAGAAGCCGCGTTCGAGGCCACCGCCTCTGCCAAAGAGCCGAACGGAGCCACAGTAGGTTCCAACGCTACCGCATATTGCTTTCGCGCCGAAGCTTTCTCCGGCCAGCCTCCATTGCAGATCCACAGGCCAAGAACGGGAAGGCTCTCAATGCTGAAACGCATCACTACAGCCTGTTGCCGCTGAGAGCGATACAGCGCACAGATCCCGCGTCGAAGAGATGTCACGTAGAACATCTCCGCACTGCCTGTGGAGATATCACTAACGCGATTGAGAATTGTCTTCTGTTCGGCACGCCTCAAGAGTGGCCAAGGGAGTTGCTCGCCAGGATGGCCAACACGATCTCCCCGGGAGAAATGGAGCCGGACGCTGTCGACTTCACTCGGTAGAAGCACTAGATCATCTTCGTCTACCGCGAAGAGAGGGTGACAGGCGTAAAGGAATGGCTCCGCCTTATCTCCGCGATTCACAATGCGGTAGTCCATTCGTAGCCGCGTCGACTCGAGATGCAGTGCGCGAGTGAATGTCAGCGGGCGACTGAAGCACTCTATCGAGAGAGTGATGAGGTTTTCAGTTTGCTCCAGTATGGTCCATGGTCTGCGCCAGAGATCGCCGTGATCCGGTGCGTTGAACCCACCAGCGTCAGAAGAGGCGCGGGAGATGGTAGGGAGACACTCATCCCAGCCCGCACAGTCGGACTCTTCAAACGCAGCATCCTCTGAAAAGGCAGCTATCGCTCCGTACGTGCTACCGCCTAAAAGAAACTCCGTCCCTGTGCGGCGGCAACGAATCGATGCGATGCGGCCACCATTGTCGGGCAGGACATCAACATTGAGCTTCTCGTTTTGGAGTCGAACGGCGCGTCCGATGCGATCAGGCATGGGTGAGTTCGTTGCGTAGATCAGGGTCGGTGAATGCAGCGATTCCACCGGCTCTCTGTGTAGACAAGGCAGCTATCCGATTTCCATGGACAGCGCACTCCTCAGGATCACATCCGGCGAGATATGCCTTTAAGAAACCGGCGTTGAAGCTGTCACCCGCACCAATCGTGTCGACGGGCAGAACCTTGGGTGACGGTACGAGCCAACGTTTTTCGCGGCAGCGGACGAGTGCGCCGCGGCTTCCGCACTTGACCGCGACGATAGGAACCTGTTTCGCGAGCGCCTCGGCTGCCACCTCTACGTCAAGCATCCCGGTCATCCTGCAGGCTTCCGCCTCATTCGGCAGCAAAATGTCCAGAAATGGAAGGAGCTCCCGAAGCCCAGATTCCCAGCGATCTTCGGGATCGTCATTCGTATCGAGTGAAAGCGTGAGGCCTGTTTCCTGTAGTTGGCGGAACAGCCGCGATAGATTTTTCTGCATGCCCTTCTGCAGAAAGAGCGACGAGAGATGAAAGTGCCGGGCGGAAGTGATGTATGCAAGATCCAGGTCCTCCACACTCATTTCGCTCATCGTGCCAGGGTAAGTGATGATGTGGCGGTCTGCAGGATGTGTCAAAAGTACTGTCACACCCGTACTCGTGCCGGTGGGACTCGCCAGCACTCTCGAAAGATCGACACTGGCCCTGCGCAGATAGTCGAGCGCCAGCACGCCGAACGGATCCGGGCCGACCATGCCGACGAATCCAACCTTCGCTCCGAGACGCGCAAGATTGTGAGCAAGAATGGCCGACGAGCTGCCCAAAGTCATCGTGAAACGATCAGCCAAGAGCTCACGCTCCCGCGGCATCTCTTGGGGTAAACCCGAAAAAATGAGGTCGAGATTGATCTCACCGGCAATTGCGATATCCAATTTCATCGCTCTTCAGAACGTAACAACGCGGGTGAGGTTGACAGGCTCATCGGGATTGAGTCCCTTGGCAAGTCCAACGAAACTACCAAACAGCTGCCCCCAGACAACGTATGCAATCAGAAGCGAGATCGCCGGCAGGCTCGATGACAGCTCGACAACCAAGTCGGCAGCCTCTCGAACTGCGCAGGTTTCACGGTTGACAATGGCAATCGTCGACGCGCCAAGCTCCTTCATCTCCCGAAGCACACGTACTTCCTGGTGTTCGCTTTGTTCTCCAATCAGCCCGATAACAAGCGCACGGTTGTTGATGATGGACTTGGGGCCGTGCCGGAATTCGAGCGTGTGGAAGTACTGCGCGTAGCTCGATGAGGATTCCATTACTTTCAGCGCCACCTCCGATGCGATGGGGTAAAGCGCCCCCTGCCCCAGAACCGCTACATCGTCAAAGGGCCTCTGCGCAAATTGTTCGAGAGCACCTTCGTACTTCGCCATGCACTTCTCTACGAGCGAAGGAACCTGCTCCAGTGCGTCAACGAACTCCAACTTTCCAGAGAGCCTCGCCGCTGCAAACTGCATCGCGAGCAGCATGGAAGTAAAGCTGCTCGTCATCACCGTGCTCTCTTCCTTTGCTGGAAGTTGCAAGACACGTGACGTCATCGTCGCGAGCTCGTTGCCGTCACACGTGAGTGCGAGGAACTCGACGCCCTTGTTCTTCAGGGATTCGGCTACAGCGAGGATCTCGGATGTATGGCCAGAACGCGATATCAAGACAGGAAAGATAGTGCCGGCAGAAGGGAGCGATAGCTGTGGATAGAGCAGGATCTCCGAAGCCGGAAGGGCGCTCGCCTGATGGCCGGTCAGCAATGTAAAGCTGGCTGCAGAGGCTTGAGCGAGATAGTAGCTGGTGCCGCAGCCGACGAACACCCACTGGTATTGTCCGGGGCGAAACTTCCCGATCAGCGTATCGAGGTCAAATTGACGCAACTGCTGGAGGCACTCTCTCCAGATCTCCGGTTGCCGTTGGATCTCCTGCAACGTTTTACTAGTTGCAATCAAAGCTGTTGCCTCCAGTTGGGAATTAGCTTAGCATTCCGATTGGAAACTAAGTGTAACATAAAACGGAACCAAACGAAACAAAACTCTCACGAATGTTAAATTCTTTATCCTGTCCGAGTCACCTTTACGGACGCTTCCTCTCTCGCCGTCAGAACGCGGCCAAGGGACGGGTGCATTCCAATGGCTGCTCACTCTCGGCATTGTGACGGCTGCATTTACCTATTAACAGCTATCGAGTGCTGTACGTTGCTAGCACGTCAACAACGGCTGCCGTTTTCGCTTTCAAGAACCAAGGCGTGGCGTCGAATTTTCTGGCTGTCACTTCCTCCGGGTGTGCTCTTCGTCGCGGGTAGCTTCTTTATTACCGAATCCCGCGCTGGCTTTGCACCCGAGGCAGATACGTTGCACACTCGCTCTGAAGGCCAGGGCGCGGTGGAGTTGGAGGAGATGAACACCTCGGCCAGCAGAACCATGGGCGGAAGGAAGATGCCCGCAAAGGTGGTCGAAACCAATTGATTGAGTTGGCCATTTGGTTCTCGCCACCGTTCGTCGGAAAGCACGGTTATTCAACTATTTTCTTTGTCTTCGCAGTCTTTGGCTTATTCTATTTTTCTAACTATCGCTTTCTTTCTTCCGGAGACAAAGAGTAAGACCCTGGAGCAGATCGAGCGGTTCTTTGATCCTGCACTCAATGAGGTAACTCAACGATGAAGAGTCGGAAACGTGTTCGCGGGTCGGCAAACTCCGACCGGAATCGTATGTTGCTCGGAGAACGCAGGCAGCACATCCTCTCGTTGCTTCAGCGAGAGGGACGTGTTTTGGTTTCAGAGCTATCAGAGTCGCTCGGTATCTCTCCAATCACTATCCGTAAGGACCTTGATCAACTCGAGTTGCATGGACTCGTGCAGCGGACGCACGGCGGCGCACTCCCGCCGCAGAACAGCATGATGCTGGACCCTTCGCTCAAAGAGAAGGAGCATCATCAGGAAAAAGAGAAACAAAGAATCGCAGCCGCTGCCGCGAAGCTCGTCTCCGAAGATCAGTGCATCCTTCTAGACTCAGGCACGACCACGACCATGGTCGCTCGCGCTCTGCGCGAATTCTCACGGCTCACGATTGTGACCAATGCAGTCAATATCGCACAAGAGTTGGGCGACACCAATTTCGAGATTATCCTCACGGGCGGAACGTTGCGTAAGAATTCATTCTCACTCGTTGGCCCGATGGCTGAAGATACGCTCGCGCAGATTCACGCTGACATCCTATTTCTCGCGGTCGACGGATTTGATCCGAAGGTTGGTGTGATGACGCCCAACGTGCTCGAGTCTCGCGTGAATCGCGCGATGGTGAAAGCGTCCCGGAGAGTTGTGGTTGTCTGTGACAGCACGAAGTTCGACCGCTCGAGCATGGCGCTCATCATCCCACCGACCGCCGTGCACACTGTGATTACGGATTCTCAGATCTCCGAGACGGCTGCCCATAACCTTCGCAGCGCGGGCATCGAGCTCATCCTCGTCTAAGGGCTCGCCCCGGCTGATTGGCCGCGCTTATGCGCGAAGCAGCTTGAGCGCGTTATCGCGGTAGACCTTTTTAAGAACTTCGTTGGGCAGAAAAAGACCGTAGATGTTCCAGCGGCCTTGACGTGACGCGTGCGAAGGATACTCAAAATATTCGTCAGCCGTCTCGAGAAAGCGATAGTACAGACGATACATGCCCACTTCCGGAAGAAGATCCGTCCCGAAGAGTATCCGGTCGGAATAATCGAGGAACAGCTTGCGCGCCGTATAGGGCTGGCGTCCGAGTTCCGGCGTTCTCGCTGAGATGTCCACCAGGACATTCGGATGTTGTTCTAACATGCGCCGTACAAAGGCCAGATCTTCGCCACTCTCGCCCACATGCGCGCCGACAAACGTGGTTTGCGGGTGGCGCTGGAAAACGCGGTTGCGCTGTTCCAGCAGATCCCATTTCTCAACTGGGACATCACTGTACGCCCAGTCCGGATGCGCAGCGAGCTCCTCGTAGCGTTCGTTGCGCGCATCGATCGGCTTGAAAAATGCGGCCGGGTCAGCCGTATGAAACATTACCGTCAGGCGGAGCTCTGCCGCTTTATCGAAGATCGGCGCAAAACGCTCATCATCGATCCGGAGAAGCCTTCCTTTCGCATCGGTCAGCGTTAGGCCGAAATCCTTCCAGAACTTGATGCCACATGCGCCGCGCTCGGCCAACGCCTCCAGACGGTCTAGCGTCAGCCGAACAAAATCGCTTCGCTCAACACCGGCCCAATCCATCCATCCGGTGGTTTGGAAGCGCTCGCGGTCAGTTTCGTGGAAGCGCTTCATGATGCTGTAAGCGACCTCGCCCGTCTGCATCGTAATATTGACGATCTTCTCCACGCCTGCCTGGTCCATTACATGGAGAACTTTTTGCGGCTCCAGGGAGTCAAGGTGATTGTGATAGTCGACTACGGGGAAACGAGGCGTCTCGACGACGTGTTCCTCCGACCGCACTTCGGAGGCCGGCTGGAAGTCACTCAAACGGAGGTCAACCTCGGCTCTCGCTGTCACCATCGCGAGAAATTTGTCTCTCTGCTCCATTGCTTCGATCTTATCGACTTCCTAGATAGCTTCGAAATATTTCGAAAAGTATGCTATTGTTTTCTTCGCAAGTCAAGGCAGTGTGATTATGACCACGCATCCCCTTCAACGCCTGGCTCCTTCAACCAGCTCTGCGCGCCCGGCCGGGATCTACTCTGTGTGTTCGGCACACCCCATGGTCCTCGAGGCGGCGGTCCAGCAGGCTCTCGAAGACAAGACAGTGTTGCTGGTAGAAGCGACCTCCAACCAAGTGAACCAGCTTGGTGGGTACACCGGAATGCGGCCAGCCGATTTTCGGGCGTTTGTTGAGGAGATCGCCCATAGGCATGGCCTTCCTGAGCACGACCTGATTCTCGGCGGCGACCACCTGGGACCGAACCCCTGGCAGCATTTGCCAGCCGAAGAGGCGATGCGGAACGCCGAAGAGATGGTCGCGGAGTACTCCTGCGCTGGATTCGTAAAGATCCATCTGGATGCCAGCATGGCCTGCGCAGGCGAGCGTGCTCCATTGCCTGACCTGGTGGTGGCAGAACGGGCGGCGCGATTATGCAAGGCTGCTGAAGAAAGCAGTCAGGGCGAGCCGCGCTTCTACGTTATCGGCACGGAGGTTCCGGTGCCCGGGGGCGCCACCGAGTCACTCGCAGGACTGAGCGTCACAACCCAGGATGCGGCTCGGCAGACTCTACGGATTCACGAGGCGGCGTTCATCGCTGCCGGATTGCAATCTGTGTGGCCGCGTGTAATCGCGCTGGTCGTCCAGCCGGGCGTGGAGTTCAACCATGACACTGTCGTCGACTACGTGTCTGAGAAGACGACCTCTCTCCGTCAGTTGCTGGAACAGTCGAAGGGTCTAGTGTTTGAAGCTCATTCAACTGACTATCAGGTTCCCGAGGCTTACAGCTCTCTCGTTCGTGATGGATTTGCAATTCTCAAGGTGGGCCCTGCGTTGACCTTCGCGATGCGCGAAGCATTGTTCGCCCTGGTGGAGGTTGAGGAGGAACTCGTTCCAGTAGAGAAGCGTTCGTGTCTTCCGCAAATATTGGAAGAGGTCATGCTCACGCAACCGGGCTATTGGGAGAAGCACTATGAGGGAACACCGCAGCAACAACGGGTTTTGCGGCGCTCCAGCTACAGTGATCGCGTGCGCTACTATTGGACCGACCCACGTGTGCGTTTTGCTGTCGAAACGCTGATGCGCAATTTGAATGACGTGGAGATTCCGGAGACTCTGCTTTCGAGCGCCATGCCGCAGCAGTATCGGGCTGTGCGCAGCCGGCGTCTTCAACGCCGTCCCCATGCGCTGGTGCTGGATCGGATCCGCGAGGCTCTTCGGCCGTATGCCGCTGCTTGTTGCGGGGGCGGTTAGCTCCTCGCCCTGCAGGAGGAGTGCCTCCATGATCGTGAGTTGCCCCCTCCCCCGGCAAATGTGTGCAAAATCTAGAGCCGATTGGGGTTAGGGGTGTACCTAATGTGCGGATCTCGGTAAATTCTCTGGAATCAGTGGCTTACAGGCAAAATCTTGATTCCAGGGTAGTGAACGGGGGGGGGTCACTGTTTTTGATGGTGCCCCGGCTACTGTTTGTCGTAGACGGCGGTGGCTGTGAGGTTCTTGCCCTCGGGGCCTATCTGGGTGGTGTGAACCGTGCGGGTTTTGCCGTCCGCTGATGTGACGATGCGGGCCGTGCTGACGATCTTGCCGTCCTTCTTATTGGTGAGCATCAGGGTGTGGGCGTCCACCTGTTTGTAGGAGCGGGAGTCGGTGAAGCTGGTGCCGGTGACGGGATAGTCCTTGCCGTCGAATTTGCCGACCCATTCGGCGTGCATGGGGTTCCCGCTGGGGTCGACTCCATCGCCGGAGACCTTGATCTGATCGCCCTGGGCTTCATAGGTTGACGTCACCACGTGGGCCATGCCGGCGGGGATCTTGGACTTGGCTTCGTTGAGCTTCCAGGAGCCAAGGCTGTCCTGAGCGGAGTACAGTTGCGCACCGAAGAAGGCTAAGGCGAGTGTCAGGAAGATGGTTTTTAGTTTCATGGATTACCTCCGTCGATAGGTTGGAGGCCCGATTTCAAGGAACCAGAGGACTATACACTCTTCCCACTATCTGGAGATCTTCTCGATGACCAGTGCATGGGAAGCCTTTCGAACGTACTCTTTGCCGGTGACCGTTACGTGTTCGCCGGCGAACGGCATCAATCTGGGGTTTTGCGAAGAGGAGGGCGTTTTGCTGTCGATGGGGAGGAAGATGGTGCCGTCGTCGCGGAGGATGACGAGGGTGGAACCGTTTTTTGCGCATGCCCTGGCACAGGCTACGCCGATGGGTTTGTCGAGACCCTTGGTGTAGGCGCATGCCGAATCAATGACCCAACCGGAGACCGTGATGTTGGTACCGCCATCCGCCGCGAAGGCGACGCAGGCTGCTCCGATGAGGATCGATGCCGAAAAAGCGCGCACCATGTTGTGACGGGTGACGCGGTTCCATGCCACTTTGATCATGGTTCACCTCGCGGCGATTGTAGCGTGGAGGACTCTTTTCTATTCGACTGTCTT
>Ga0134126_10002023_pt1 | contig 25715 bp, 25 predicted proteins | sample KB31752_FD_96881 | JGI IMG/M metagenome (GOLD analysis project Ga0134126, IMG submission 96881) | Terrestrial soil microbial communities with excess Nitrogen fertilizer from Kellogg Biological Station, Michigan, USA - KB3-175-2 | ecosystem: Environmental > Terrestrial > Soil > Unclassified ... | reverse complement strand
GCGTGCACGAGCCCGGCTTGGTGGGGGTGACTCCGGGAAGCGGCGAGATCAGGATCACGCCGGTCTCCGTCTGCCACCAGGTATCGACGATCGGGCAGCGGCCCCGGCCGATCACCCGGTGGTACCACATCCAGGCCTCGGGATTGATCGGCTCGCCGACGCTGCCGAGCAGGCGCAGCCGCGAGAGATCATAGCGCGCCGGTATCTCGTCGCCGAGCTTCATGAGGGCGCGGATAGCGGTGGGCGCCGTATAGAAGACGCTGACGCCGTGATCCTGACATATCTTCCAGAAGCGTCCGGCATCCGGCGTCGTCGGCGAGCCCTCGTATAACATCACGGTCGCGCCGGCGGCGAGCGGCCCGTAGGCCACGTAGCTGTGACCGGTCACCCAGCCGACATCCGCGGTGCACCAGAAGACATCCTCATCGCGCAGGTCGAAGACCCACTGCGTGGTCAGCTTCGCGCCGAGCAGATAACCGCCGCTCGAGTGTTGAATTCCCTTCGGCTTGCCCGTCGATCCCGAGGTGTAGAGAAGGTAGAGCGGGTGCTCCGCCTCGACCCACTCCGGCTCGCACTGCGACGATTGGCCTGCGAGCACCTCGTGCCACCAGAGGTCCCGTCCCCGCTGCATCGCCACGGGCTTGCCGGTGCGCCTGAGGACGATGACGTGCCGGATCGTCCTGCAGCCGTCGGCCAGCGCCTTGTCCGCCGCCGCCTTGAGCTCAATTGCGTTGCCGCCGCGCCAGCCGCCGTCGGCGGTGATCAGCAACGTCGCGCCCGTGTCCTCGATGCGATCTTTCAGCGCCGGCGCGGAGAAGCCGCCGAACACCACCGAGTGAATGGCCCCGATCCGCGCGCAGGCCTGCATCGCAATCACGGCCTCGGGTACGAGCGGCAGATAGATCGCCACCCGGTCTCCCTTGCGGATGCCCTGCGCCTTGAGGGCATTCGCGAACCGGCAGACCTCGGCATGCAGCTCGCGGTACGAGAGCCTGCGGGTGTCGCCCGGCTCTCCTTCGAAGAGGACCGCGGTCTTCTCGCCGCGCTCCGCGAGATGCACGTCCAGACAGTTGAACGAAACATTGAGGCGTCCGTCGGTGAACCAGCGATAGTTCGGCGCCGCGGAATCATCGAGAGTCACGGTGAAGGGCGTATGCCAGGCGATCTCCTGGCGCGCGAGCCGCGCCCAGAAGCCGCTGGGGTCGTCGGCCGCCTGCTGGCGCAGGCGCTCGAGGTCCGTCCGCTTGATGCGCGCCCGGGCGGCGAAATCCGCGGCAGGCGCGAACGTTCGCTCCTCCAGCAGGACGGACACTATGTTCTTGTTCGCCATGATGCATTCCCCTCGCAGACCCAGCGCAGGGAGACGAGCATAGCGCACTGGCCGTCCCTGGCGGCAGGGCACCCGGCCCGGCCTGTCCGGCGCCGGCTTACCCTCTGACCTCGGCGAGCAGGTGGTCGATGCTCGCGCGCGCCTGGCGGACGTAGCCGCCGCCAAACAGATTGGCGTGATTCAACACGTGATAGAGGTTGTAGAGCTCCGCGCGCACGGCGTGCCCGGCGGGCAGCGGCGCCTCCACGTGGTAGGCGTCGTAGAAGGCGCGGCCGAAGCCGCCGAAGAGCCGGGTCATCGCCAGGTCCGCCTCACGATCGCCGTAGTAGACCGCCGGATCGAAGATCACGGGCTCCTCCTGCGCGTCCGCGAGCCAGTTGCCGGCCCAGAGATCCCCGTGCAGGAGCGACGCCTGCGGCCGGTGGCCCGCGAGCAGCGCATCGAGCGACTCGAGGAGGCGTGCGCCGGGCTGCTCGAGCGTCGCGGCGAACCCGTTCTGCACGGCGAGCGCGAGCTGGTGACGCAGGCGCCGCTCGCGGAAGAACTCCGTCCAGTCCTCGAGCCAGCCGTTCGGCTGGCGCGTGCGGCCGATGAGGTTGTCGTCGTCGAAACCGAACCGTGGCGCCGTCACCCGGTGCTGCGCGGCGAGCCGTTCGCCGAGCCGGCGCTCGGCCACCCGGCCTGCCGGACGGGACTCGATCCATTCGAGGGCGAGGAAGGCGCTGCGCCCGGCGGTGCCGCGGGCCCGCACGTGCGGGACGCGGAGCGCGCGCGCGCCAGCCAGCGCCACGAGGCCGGCGGCTTCAGCCTCGAGCCCGGCGGCGCCGCCGTAATCCGCCACTTTGACGAAGAGCCGCGTGTCGCCGCATTGCCAGCGGTAGCTGCGATGAATGCTGCCGCCGGAAACCGCGCTCGCCGGCTCCGGCGCGCACTCGCATCCGAGCTGTACGCCGATCTCGCGCGCGATGGCCTCGAATCCGCCGTCCTCGCCCTCTGCGCTCAAAGCACTCCTCCGATCGCTGACTCAGCTTGCGACGGCTACGGCGCAGGCCGCTTGCTGCTGCGCGATCCGCTCGCCCTGACGGCGCAGCAGAGGTCCGAAGCCGAGGCGGTCATAGAATGCGTCCAGAGACGCAAGATCGGGTGTTCTCGGGCGCAGATCAGGGGCCGACACGCCGAGCGGCAGGTCGCAGACGATCCGTGTGAGCCGCTGGGCGAGGAAGGCCGACTCCCGGTGCAGGGCGAGCCGCTCGCCGAGAGCGCTGCCGCCCCGCAGCCCGAGGGCGGCGACGCGGCCAATGTTGGCATAGAGCGCCTCGAGCGAGCCGAACTTGCGCATCAGCGTGGCCGCGATCTTCGGCCCGATGCCGGGCACGCCCGGAATGTTGTCGGAGGTGTCGCCGGTCAGGGCCAGGAAATCGGCGAAACCCTCGGGCGCAACCCCGAAGTAGCGCTGCACGTCGCGGTAGCCGAGCTGCGTGCGCGCACCGAAGTCCCACAGCAGATCGCCGTCGCGCACGAGTTGCGCCAGATCCTTGTCGCGCGTGATGAAAGCCGAGCGGATCCCTTCGGCACGCATCAGGCAGGAGAGCGTGCCGATGATGTCGTCGGCCTCGAACTCCGGGTCGACGAACTGCGCCAGACCGAGATGGCGGCAGAGCTCCCGGCAATACTCGAACTGTCGCGGCAGGCCGGCGGGCGTGGGCTCGCGGTTCGCCTTGTAGGCCGGGTAGATCCTGTTGCGGTAGGACGTCGCCATCCGCTTGTCGAACGCAACGGCGACATATCGCGGGCGGATCCGCTCCAGCAGATCGCCCAGAAAACGCGCGAATCCGAAGACGGCATGCACCGGGTTGCCGTCGCCGTCCACCATGTCCGGCAGCTGCGAGTGATACGCGCGGAAGACGTAGACCGACGCGTCGACGAGGAAAATCAAGGCATCAACTGAGCCAGCGCTGGATGCGATCGTGCAGCGGGCTCGAACGCGGGAAGTGCGCCAGCAGGTACTGCATCTGGTCGGCGAGGACCCTGCGGCCCTTGAGGAAGATGTATTCCGCGTAGGTCGGCGTGAACGGCACCGCGATGAGCTGCATCTTCGCCTGCTCCGGCGTGCGCGAGGCCTTCTGGTTGTTGCACCGCCGGCATGCGGTCACGACGTTGGTCCAGACGTCCAGGCCCCCCTGGCTGAACGGCCTGATGTGGTCGCGCGACAGCTCGCGCGACGGGAAGCGCAGGCTGCAGTACATGCAGAGGTACGCATCCCTGCGGAAGAGCGTCTGGTTGTTGAGGGGCGGCACGTAGTCGTGGCGCGTATTGCCCGGATTGCCCGTGTGCCCGACGGTGGCGACGATGGAATTGATCTCCAGCACCGTGCGCCGGCCGGTGAGTGCGTTCACGCCGCCGTAGAGCTCGAAGAGCGGCGAGCCGCAGGTATAGGCCACCTGCTCCTGGTGGTAGAGCCGGGCCGCTTCCTTGTAGTCGATCCACTCGAGCGGCATGCCGGCGATGTCCGTCCGCAGGACGAGTTGAGAGAGCCCGCGCGCCGTCCCGGTGGGGACGATCCGCAGGTCGTCCGCGCAGCCGCGATCCGCCCGTTCGAGGTCTATGCCCAGCATGGCAGGTGTAAGATACGGCAATTTTGTGCGAATATTCAACATCCCACGCCCGGGAACCCCAAAAGAGGACCTTAGATGCCAGTGACCATCGGCGCGCTCCGCGAGAGCGCGTCCCGTGAGACTCGTGTCAGTTTGGTTCCCGAGGTCGCAGAGAAGCTGGCGCAGAGCGGCGCGCGCGTGCTGCTCGAGCGGGGTGCCGGCGCGAGCGCCCAGTTTCCGGATGCGGCGTACCGCGGGGTCGAGTGGGCCGATTCGGCCGCCGCCGTGCTCGAGCAGTCGCGGGTTCTGCTGACGGTTCAGCCGTTTTCCCTCGAGCGGATCCAGGCGCTGAAGCCCGATGCCGTGCTCATCGGGTTCCTGCAGCCCTATGCGCGGCACGAGGAAGTGAAGGCGCTGAAGGAGCGCGGGATCACGAGCTTCGCGATGGAGCTGGTGCCGCGCATCTCGCGCGCCCAGTCCATGGACGCTTTGTCCTCGCAGGCCTCCATCGCCGGGTACAAAGCGGTGCTGATCGCCGCCAATCACCTGCAGAAGTTTCTCCCGATGCTCACCACCGCGGCGGGGACGATCCGTCCCTCGCAGGTGCTCGTCATCGGTGCGGGCGTCGCAGGGCTACAGGCGATTGCGACGGCAAAGCGTCTCGGCGCCGTCGTGGAAGCGTACGACGTCCGCGGGGCCACGCGGGAGCAGGTGAAGTCGCTCGGTGCGAAGTTCGTGGAGACCGGCGTCAGCGCCGAAGGCTCCGGCGGATACGCACGCGAGCTCACCGAGGAAGAGAAGCGCAAGCAGCAGGAGGTGCTCGACTCGCGCATCGCCGCGGCGGACGCGGTGGTGACCACGGCGGCCGTTCCCGGCCGCGCGGCGCCCAAGATCATTCAGCGCGCCGCCGTGGAGCGCATGCGCCCGGGATCGGTGATCGTCGACATCGCCGCGGAGCAGGGCGGCAATTGCGAGCTCACCCGCGCCGGCGAGGTGGTGAGCCACCAGGGCGTCAAGGTGATCGGGGCCGTGGGGCTCGCGGGCGAGCTCGCTTACAACGCGAGCGAGATGTATTCCCGCAACCTGCTGAACTTCCTGAAGCCCGCGCTGCAGAAAGGCGAGCTCGCCATCGACTGGGCCGATGAGGTCTTCGCCCAGGCCTGCCTGACCCATGCCGGCGCGATCAAACACGAGCCGACGCGTAAAGCCATCGAGGGTTGACCCGTGACTGGAATCGTAGCGCTCTACATCTTCATGCTCGCGGCCTTCACCGGCTACGAGGTCATCGCGCGCGTGCCGGTGATCCTGCACACCCCGCTCATGTCGGGCTCCAACTTCGTGCACGGCATCGTGCTGGTCGGCGCCATGGTGGCGCTCGGCAATGCGCACACCCCTCTCGAGAAGACCATCGGCTTCATCGGCGTGCTGCTCGCCGCGGGTAACGCGATGGGCGGCTACGTCGTCACGGAACGGATGCTGGAGATGTTCAAATCGAGCAGGACCGGCGGCCCCCGCCGGGGAGCGCACTAGATGCCCGCCGCACCCACGGCCGCGTTGCTGGGGGCTGACACCCTCATCCAGGCGAGCTACTTCGTCACCGCGGTGCTCTTCATCGTGGGACTGAAGCGCATGAGCTCGCCGGTCACCGCGCGCAGCGGCATCCTCTGGGCCGGCGTCGGCATGCTGGTCGCGACCCTGGTCACCTTCGCCTACCCCGGGATGAGCAACTATCCGCTCATCGGGGCCGCCATCGTTCTCGGCGCGGCGCTCGCGTGGTGGAGCGGCAAGCGCGTCGCGATGACCAACATGCCGCAGATGATCGCCCTCTACAACGGCATGGGCGGCGGCGCCGCCGCGGCCATTGCCGCGGTGGAGCTCTACCGCGGCGGGATCGCGGGCTACGGCGAGGCGACCCTCGCGGTGATCGGCGGCCTGATCGGCGCCGTGTCCTTCAGCGGCAGCGCGATCGCTTTCGGCAAGCTCCAGGGCCTGATCAAGCGCAGCTTCCGGTTCCGCGGCCAGCAGGTACTCAACATCCTGATCCTGGCCGCAGTCCTGGCATGCGCGGCGCTGCTCGCCGGACATTTCAACGTCTCGCCGCACGTCGTCACGGCACTCTTCGTACTCGCGCTGATCCTGGGCATCGGCATGACCCTGCCCATCGGCGGCGCGGACATGCCGGTGGTGATCTCGCTCTACAACGCTCTCACCGGCCTCGCGGTCGGCCTCGATGGCTTCGTGATGCACAATGCGGCGATGATCGTCGCGGGCACCGTCGTCGGCGCGGCCGGCACGCTGCTGACCCAGCTCATGGCGAAGGCCATGAACCGCTCGCTCGGCAACGTGCTCTTCTCCGGGTTCGGGGATACGGCAGCGGGTCCGGCGGGCACCGTCACCGGGAGCCTCAAGCCCATCGAGGCCTCGGATGTCGGCGTCATGCTCGCGTTCGCGCAGAAGGTGATCATCGTGCCGGGCTACGGCATGGCGGTCGCCCAGGCGCAGCACAAGATCTGGGAGCTCTGCCAGCTCCTCATCGATCGGGGCGTGACGGTCAGGTTCGCGATCCATCCGGTCGCCGGCCGCATGCCCGGACACATGAACGTGCTGCTGGCTGAGGCGGGCGTGCCGTACGATCTGATCTCCGACCTCGATGAGATCAATGCCGAGTTCGAGACTGCGGATGCGGCGCTCATCATCGGCGCGAACGACGTCGTCAATCCGGTGGCGCGCACGGACAAGTCCAGCCCGATCTACGGGATGCCGATCCTGAACGCCGACCGCGCGAAGAACGTCATCGTCATCAAGCGAGGCACGGGCGCCGGCTTCTCGGGGATCGAGAATGCGCTCTTCTACCTCGACAATACCCGGATGCTGTACGGCGATGCGCAGAAGGCCGGCGCGGAGCTGATCCAGGCGGTCAAGGCAATCGGCTGAGCAGGAGGAACGACGTGCGCAACGCGCTGCGAATCGGCTGGGTCCTGGCGGCTCTTGCCGCCCTCCCTTGCCAGGGCGGGGACGCGCCGGCCAACCCGCCGTCCACGGTGCAGTCGCTGCGCGCCCACATCGCCCTCACTCCCGAGATGATCGTGGCCAGCGCGCCCGCCTCCGCCTGGCGCGCACTCGATCCGCACGACACGCTCTACATGAACCTGCCCGGCGGGCGGGTCGTCATCGAGCTGGCGCCGCAGTTCGCGCCGCACTATGTCGCCAACGTCGAGAGCCTCGTGCGGCAGGGCTTTTTCAACGGCCTGCCGGTGTTTCGCGTGCAGGATGACGGCGTGGTCGAGTGGGGGGATCCCACCGGCCGCAAATCGGTGGGCACGGCGAGGCACAGGGTGGCCGCGGAGTTCGAGCGGCCGGCGCGCGATCTGCCTTTCACGGCGCTGCCCGATCCCGACACCTACGCCGCGCAGGTCGGATTCTCCGACGGCTTCCCCATGGCCCGCGATCCGGTGTTCGGCCGGGCTTGGCTGGTCAATTGCTACGGCATGGTGGGCGCCGCTCGCGGCAACAACGTCGACAGCGGCGGGGGCACCGCCCTCTATGCGGTGATCGGCGCACCGCAGAGGCAGCTCGATCGCAACAGCACGATGATCGGAAGGGTCGTCGAGGGCATGCCGCTCCTCTCGGCGCTGCCGCGAGGCAACGGTCCTCTCGGCGTATACCGGGATCGCCGCCATTGGGTGCGGATCGAATCGATGCAGGTGGCGGCGGACCTGCCTGCCGCACGACGTACGCCGCTCGAGGAGCTGCGTACCGATACGTCCACCTTCACTCAGTATGTGGAAGCGCTGCGCAACCGCCGCGGCCCCTGGTTCAAAGTGCCGGCGGGTCGGGTGGATGTCTGCAGCGTCCCGATACCCGTCCGGACGGCGCGTTAGGGCCTGCGTCCGCGCGGACCCGGCATTAGCCGGAAGCGCCGCATCGGCATCATCTGATCCTCGCGGCGCGGCTGCTGCTGATGCACCAGATGCTGCGCTCGCTGCATCATCTGCTGTCGCTGCGCCGGACTCGCGTTCTGCCAACGCTGGCGGAGCATGCGGCGTTGCCAGGGCGGCAGCCGCTGGAACTGGCGGAAGCTGCGGCGGATGGCCTGCTGTTGTTGCGGCGGCAAGGACCTGAAATGCTGCCAGCGGCGGCGCAGCGTCTGCCGCTGTTGCGGCGTGAGCTGCCGCCATTGCTGGAAGCGCTGGCGCGCCGTCGAGCGTTGCTGGGGGCTCATGTTGAGCCAGCGCGTGCTGCCGCGCGCGAGCGCCTGCTGCCGCGCCGGCGGGAGCGAGCTCCAGCGGCCGGCCACCGAGCCGAGCAGCCGCTGCTGCTGCGGTGAGAGGCTCGACCAGGGAACGGGCGCCGCGCCTCGTGCCGGCGTGGCGGGCGCGGCCGGCTGCTGCGCGAGGACGCACGCCGGCGCCGCCGCCAGCAGCAGCGCGAGCATCAACGCCTTGCGCACTTCGATCATTCGTCTCATACCCTCATCCGCCCGGCTTGTCGGCACCGGAGGCCGGGCTCGCCGGCTTCTGCGGCGCCGGCGCCTGCGGCGGCTGCGCGGCCTTCGCCACCTTGCCGCGCTTGACCTGCGACAGGTACGCCAGCCAGGTGCCGTCATCGGGCTGCGCCGAATCCGCCGTCGGATCGACGCTGCCCAGGAATTCCAACAGCCCTTCGTCCACGGGCGGATCGCTGGCCGGCTTCGGCGGCGCGCCGGCCTGGCCGATGCCGGCCCCGGCGGCCAGCGCCGCCGTCATTACCGCGATTCCGATGCGGCGCGTGATTCGCATCTCAGCCGCTATTCTGGTCCGAGTCCCCGCCGCCGTTCTGCCCACCGCGGGTCTTGCCCTGATCGGTCGCGCCGGCACCGGCCGGCTGACCGCTCTTGTCGTCGGCCTGCGCCATCGCCCATTCGTAGAATTGCCCGTCGCCGCTTTCCATCAGATCCATTCCTTCGCGATCGGCGAGGAGATCCAAGTCCTCCACGGTGGTGTGACTCGCATCCGCCGCGGGATATCCCTGCGGCGCATGCGGCCAGAGTACCAATGCAACCAACACCGCGGCGGCCATTGCCCCAGCGGCCGGCATCCACAATAGACGCCGCCCGGCCCGTGCAACCAGCCGCTGCGGCAGACGCCACGGCCGAGGCCGCTGTGCCTCGGCGATCGCCGCGTGTCGCGCCTGATTCAATCGCGAGCGGGCACGTCCGCCGACGCGCTGCATGCTCTCCTCCAGGAGATCGCGCAGCTGGCGCTCGAAATCGGCGTCGCCGCTCAAGTCCCGGCTCATGTGTAGTGTTCCCCGAGCTGCGCGCGCAGTGTTTGCAGCGCGCGGAAGTAATGTGTCTTGACGCTTCCCTCCGAGCAGCCCATGGCCTTGGCCGTCTGCGCGACATCCAGCCCTTCCAGCGTGCGCAGCAGGAAGGCCTGCCGTTGTCGCCGGGGCAGCGTCCCGAGGGCTTTCTCCAGCGCCACCATCGCCTCGTCGACCTCGAGTCGGCGGACCGGCGGTGGGTCATCACTGGCGGCCTCCGCGATCGGATCCGGCTCATCGTCCTCGGAATGTGGCCGGAAAGGCAACCAGGACATCACGCGGTTGCGCACCGTGCGCCGGCGCTGCATGTCCCGGATGCGATTCTCCAGAATGCGGTAGAAGAGCGGCCGCCATTCCTCCGCGGGCCGGTCGGAATAGGCGCGCGCCAGCTGCAGCATGGCATCCTGCACCGCATCCAGCGCATCGTCCTCGTGCCGGAGTGCCGCCTGGGCGATTTTGAACGCACGCACCTCGACCGCCGCCAGAAACTGGCTGAGCGCTCGACCGCGGGTATTGCTGGAGGGTTCCGACAGGTCCACGTCGCCGTGAGAGGCAGCCGGCATGCTATAAGGCGGCGCGAGCGTAGCAAACTCTGGCATAACAGGTACAACGCGGCTGCGACGGGTACGGTTGACCGAGGCCGCTACGCGCCCAAGCCTTTGATTTTACTCCATATGAGCTCCGTCCCCGTCGTCCGCGTGGCGCTGCCTACGCCGCTCCGGCGACTCTTCGACTATCGCGCCGGCCCGACGGACGGCCTCGCGCTCGAGGCCGGCACCCGGGTTCGGGTGCCGTTCGGGCAGCGGAGCCTGGTCGGCGTCGCCATGGAGACGGCCGCCGGCTCAGAGCTGCCCGAGGAGCGGCTGAAGCCCGTGCTCGAGCGGCTCGACGCGCAGCCGATCTTCGATCCGGCCAGCCTCGCCCTGCTCGGCTGGGCGGCGGACTACTACCACCATCCCATCGGCGAAGTGCTCTCGGCCGCCCTGCCGAAGGCGCTGCGGCTGGGGGCGGCGCTCGAAGCCCGCGAGGAGCGTTGGGTCCTCACTCCCGAGGGGCGCGATGCCTGCGGGCGAGGCGAGCCCCGGCGGGCACCGCGGCAACGACAGCTCCTGCTGACTCTGGCGCAGCAGGATGCGGGAGTGCTCGGCGACCTCGAAGGGTGGCCGGGCGCCTGGCGGGAGACCGCCCGAGCCCTCGTGGCCCGCGGATGGCTCGCCGTCATCGAGGTCGCTCCGGGAGCCGCGACGCCTCCCGCAGCGGCGCAGGGGACTGCAGCGTCCGAGTCCGTTGCCGTGAGCCCGGGGCCGGAGCCGAACGAGGAGCAGCATGCCGCGATCGAGAGGATCGGCGGCTCGTTGGGCGCTTTCGGCGCCTTCGTGCTGCACGGCATCACCGGCAGTGGCAAGACGGAGGTCTACCTGCGAGTGGTCGAGCGCGCCTTGCGGCTCGGCCGCGGCGCGTTGGTGCTGGTGCCGGAGATCGGCCTGACACCGCAGCTCGTCAGCCGCTTTCGCCGGCGGTTCGCGGTGCCGATGGCGGTGCTGCATTCCGCGCTCACCGATCACGAGAGGTTGCTCGCCTGGCGGGAGGCGTTCAGCGGACGCGCGCGGATCGTTCTCGGCACGCGCTCGGCGGTATTCGCGCCGGTCCAGGACCTCGGTGTCATCATCGTCGATGAAGAGCACGACAGCTCCTTCAAGCAGCACGAGGGAGGGTTCCGCTACTCCGCGCGCGATCTGGCGGTGGTGCGCGCCCATCGCGCCGGCGTGCCCGTGGTGTTGGGATCGGCGACGCCCGCGTTGGAGACGCTGCAGAATGTCGCGGCCGGGCGATACACGCGCCTGTGCCTGACACGGCGGGCGGCCGAAGCGGCGCCCCCGCGGATCTCGCTCATCGACCTGCGCTCGAGCGCCGCCCGCGCCGGCATCTCCACGCCCGCGGTGCAGGCGATCGAGCGGCATCTGCACGCCGGCGGTCAGGTGCTCGTCTTCCTCAACCGGCGCGGCTATGCGCCAACACTGCTCTGCACGGCCTGCGGCTGGATCGCGCCCTGTCGCGACTGCGACGCCCGCATGACCGTGCACCTCGCCTCCGGGCGGCTGCGCTGCCATCACTGCGGCGCCGACACCGCGCTGCCCGAGCGTTGCCCGCAATGCGGCTTCGCGGTCAAGCCCGTCGGGCAGGGGACGGAAAGAATCGAGGAGACGCTCGCGAGTCTTTTCCCCGGCATTCCCTGCATCCGGCTGGACCGCGACGTGGTCCGGCGGCGTGGCGACCTGGAGGAGGCGATGCGCCGCATGTCATCCGGCGAAGCGCGGATCCTGGTTGGCACGCAGATGGTCACCAAGGGACACGACTTCCCCAACGTCACGCTGGTCGTCGTACTGAATGCGGACCAGGGGTTCTTCAGCACCGACTTCCGCGCGCCGGAGCGCCTGGCGCAGACCATCGTGCAGGTCGCCGGCCGCGCCGGCCGCGGCGAGAAGGCCGGCGAAGTCCTCATCCAGACGGAATTCCCGGACCATCCTCTGCTCCTCAGCCTGCTGGCGGAAGGTTATGACGGCTTCGCGCGCGCCGCGCTGAAGGAGCGTGCCGAGGCCTCGTGGCCGCCCTTCAGCCGGCTTGCCGCCGTGCACGATTCCGCCAAGACCGCCGAGGCCGCGTTGGCGTTCCTCACCGATGCGCGCGGCGCGGCCGATGCGCTGCGCGGCGGCCGCGGAGCCGGCGCCCGGGCGCCCGGCGTGAGGCTTCTCGGACCGGCTCCGGCCGCCATGGCCAGGCGCGCGGGGCGCCATCACGCGCAATTGCTGGTCGAAAGCGCCGACCGCGCGGCGCTGCATCGGTTCCTCGATGCGTGGTTGCCGCTCCTGGAGTCCCTGCCGAGCGCGCGGCGCGTCCGTTGGGATCTGGACGTGGATCCCATCGATATTTTTTGATGGGCGCCAATCGCTCCCGGCGATTTAAGCGGCCAGGCCCTTGGCTTTTTCGATCTCGCGCCCCAGGGAACGGCCCTGGGCCGCTTAGCGGCCTGCTTTCGATCTATACCCTCTTGGTTTCAGCCATTCAGCTAAAATTCCCCGCTCCATTCACCCCGGACCATCCATCTCTTGAGGCAGGAAATCGAGCAGCTCCTCGCGAGCGCAGTCACTTCGCTCGTCGGCAGCGCGCTGCCCGAGCCGCCCCCGCCCGGGTCGCTCACGCTCGAGCGCACGCGCGACCCGCAGCACGGCGATTTCGCCACCAACGCGGCGCTGCGTCTCGCGAAGGCCGCCGGCTGCAAGCCGCGGGAGCTGGCGCAGAAGATCATGGCCGCCTTGCCGGACAGCCCGCTCGTGGCGCGCACCGAGATTGCGGGCGCGGGCTTCATCAACTTCTTCCTGGCGCCCGCGGCCTATGGCCGCGAGCTGGCCACGATCCACGAGCACGGCGAGCGCTATGGCCAGAGCGCGCTCGGCAACGGGGAGCGGGTGCTGCTCGAGTTCGTCTCCGCCAATCCCACAGGTCCTCTGCACGTCGGGCACGGGCGTCAGGCTGCGTACGGCGCCACGCTGGCCAACATCCTCGCGGCCGTCGGATTCGAGGTCTCGCGCGAGTACTACATCAATGACGCGGGCCGGCAGGTCGACATCCTGGCGGTCAGCGCCTGGATCCGTTATCTGGAGGCGTGCGGCGAAACACTGCCTTTTCCGGAGAATGTCTATCGCGGCGACTATGTGCGCGCGCTGGCGCAGAAGCTGCTGGCGGCGCAAGGCGCCGGTCTGCGGCGTCCCGCGGCAACCGTGCTCGCCGGTCTGCCCCCGGATGCGCCGGCAGGCGACAAGGAGGTCTACATCGACGCGCTGATCGGGCGCGCGCGGGAGCTCATCGGGGCCGAGGCGTTTCACCGGGTGCTCGAGCTGTCGCTCACGCAGATGCTGGCCGACATCCGCGAGGACCTGGGCCAGTTCGGCGTCACGTTCGACTGCTGGTACTCCGAGCACACCCTGGAGAAAAGCGGTGCCATCGATCGGGCGCTCGCGCGACTCGAGCGCGAGTCGCGCCTGTACACGAAAGACGGGGCGACCTGGTTCCGCGCCACGGAGTTTGGCGACGAGAAGGACCGCGTCGTGGTGCGCGAGAACGGGCAGAAGACCTACTTCGCATCCGACATCGCGTACCACCTGGAGAAGCGCGAGCGCGGCTTCCAACGTCTGATCGATGTGCTCGGCGCCGATCACCACGGCTATGTGGCGCGCGTGCGCGCCGGACTGACCGCGATGGGCGAGCCCGGCGACTGCCTCGAGGTTAACCTGATCCAGTTCGTGAGCCTCTTCCGCGGCGGCGAGAAGGTGCCGATGGGCAAGCGCGAGGCGCAGTTCGTGACGCTCCGGCAGCTGCGCGAAGAGGTCGGCAACGATGCCTGCCGGCTCTTCTACCTGATGCGTAGCCACGACCAGCCGCTCGATTTCGACCTCGAGCTCGCCAAGTCGCGCACCAACGAGAACCCGGTGTACTACATCCAGTACGCGCACGCCCGCGTCGCGAGCGTCATGAAGCAGCTCGCCGCCCGCGGCTTGTCTTTCGATCGCGCCGAAGGGCTCGCCGGCGCGCCGCTCCTGACGGGCGCGCACGAGCAGGCGGTCTTGGGCTCGCTGGTACGCTATCCGGAACTGCTGGAGCAGGCGGCGCTGAATCGCGCCCCGCACGCCATCGTCCATTACCTGCGCGACCTCGCCAACACCCTGCACACCTACTACAACGCGGAGCAGTTCATCGTCGCCGATTCCCGGCTGCGCAATGCACGGCTGGCGCTGGTGCTCGGTGTCCAGCAGGTGATCCGCAACGGCCTCACCCTGCTCGGCGTCTGCGCGCCCGAGAGCATGTAGCCCGCAGCATGCCCCGGCTGACCACGCGCGATTACAAGCGATCGTCCCACACCTCGAGCCTCTCGAAGCTGAGGGAGTTCGGTCTCGGCGTCCTCGTCGGCGCCGTCCTCGCGAGCGCGGGATTCATGATCGCGGGCGCGCGCGCGCGTCACCACGCTGCCGCGTCATCGCATGTCCACGCGGACGGCGGCTCGCAGGACAGCGCGCCGCATGCGCCGGCGCCCGACGACAGCTCCTCTGACGATCCCGATGCGGCGACCCCTGCCACTGCCCCCGCCTCGTCATCGCGATCTGGGTCGGCGCACGCCGGCACGCAGGCGCCGCAATACGATTTCTACCGGATGCTGCCGCGCCTGAACGTTCCGATCCCCCGCGACAATCATTCATCGCATGCGCCGCCGCCCGCTGCCAGTCAGCCCGCGCGCTCCACGGGCAGCGGCCCCTCGTATCTGCTCCAGGTCGGCTCCTATCGCAGCAGCGCCGAAGCCGACCAGGTCCGCGCCCGCCTGGCGCGCGCCGGAATCGCCGCCGAAGTGCAGCGGGTCGCGGAAGGCTCGAAGACCTGGAATCGTGTCCGCATAGGCCCCCTGAGCGATGCGGAGCTGGCGAAAGTGCGCGAGCAGCTGCAGACCGCCAACATCCACGCGCTGGTGATCCGCGCCGACCGGTAAGGCGCCCTTTCCCTGCTGAGACTAAACAGCTAGCCGCCTGATAGAGTCGCCACCGCCAACCGCGCGCCCACAGTACCCTTCCCCGCTATAACCACCGGATCCTCGCGGTGACTCAACAGCTGCGATCCACGGTATAGAAGTTCGGCACCATATGACCATTATCGTCGAGGAGTTCTCTCGTCGACCTGCAGAATCGCTTATAGAAAACCACCTGGTCCTGGATATTCGGATTGTCGATGTCGGGTGCAACCAGATCTTCTATAGGGTCAAAGAGCCTCTTCTTGTTCGCGTCGCGCAGGCTCATTTCAAGAGTACCTCCTTGTGTCGATCCCACCTCGAGAACACACCACGAAGATCGGCACTCAACGTTTCTCAGAGTAAATCCTCCCGATGCGAGAGACTCAACCCACCTGCGCAAATCGGACTCCATTTTCTCTGCCCAAATGCTGTCTCTGGGTTCAGCGCTCATTAAGGCCAGGAGACGTTTGGCCCAAGCGCAGCTTTTGCCGTGAATCCGGTCAGCCGTAGTTGTCCGCTTACAATAGGCCTCTTGCGACGGATCTAGTTTAATTGGGCTCAGCGATTCGGCAGAAATCACATGACTACCGGTCGAGGCAAAACTCTCCGTCGCACCCGCCTTCGGGGTTTTGATCGCGAGAGTCGCCGAAAATCCGATACCAACCACCACGGATATCAACGAAAATATACCGGTGCCCTTATACATGACACCACTCCGATACCTGTTTGTTACTTAGCATTTATTTCCGGAATTTCCGCCAATGGTATCTGCGGGACACTCACTGGAGTCATCATTACTCGCGGCGGTTGGAACCCTGGGTCCGGACCCTGGCCAATTGCATTGTAATACTGCTCCTGGAAGTACTTTGCTTGCCCCTCATCAACTGTAGCCTGATCGTAATTTCCAGACGCCCTATCATTCGCGATATTATCAAGTGCCGCGTTATCCAGGGGACGCGGCTCAGTCGTCGTTGACCTGCCGCGGCACGTGCTCGCTGACTTCCGCCGCGATCCCCGCGGGATCGGCGCCAGTCGCCGGAAACGATTTCGACCATAAGGTCGACCCGTCGGCCACCGAGAGGACCTTGACGGTGAGCTGTTGATTGGGCGCGCTGCCGGCGATGCTGCCCAACAGCGTGTAGGTGGAGTGATGAGCGCGCCCCTGCTGCACGGCGGCGGCGGGGTCGAGCGTGGGCAAGGGCTCGCCGCTCAGCGTCACGTTGCCATGGCGGCTGATCATGAGCCGCCCGTACACCTGCGTGAAGACCGAGGCGGCGAGTTTTTGCGCGGCCGCGTCGTCCTGCGGCGCACCAAAGGGGATGGCCAGCACCGGCGCTTCGGCGGAGGTGCTCTCGCCTTCATCCGCGGGGATCTGCTGCGCGATCTGGGAAATGAGTCTCGCCGTGTCGGCGGCCGTCCAGTGGCCGGGATAGCCGGCGGCGATCGACTTCAGCTTCTGTTGCTGTTGGGCGGAGACCCCCGAGTCGTCGCGAACGTCCGGACGCTGCCAAAGCGTCAGCAGGAAAATGGCGAGCCACACATACGCAAGGATCCGCACCCATCGCGGCAGGCGCTGGAAGCCGGTCCAGGTCCATTCGAGCATCCATCCGCCCACCTGGAACCAGAAGCGCGTCTTCTGTCCCGGCTCCTCGCGCGGGAATGCCGGGAACTCCCGCTTCGTGGTGTCCCGGTCTCTTGCGCGCGGCCGGACTCGTGGCTCCCGCACCGGCAGCGCGCGCTCGCCGCTCGGGCGCGGCGCACTCTCGCCTGACACCAGCCTGCGGCAGACTGCCTCGAGCGCCGCCGTCGGCTGACCGTCCGGGACCCGCAGCCACTGCACGGCGCGAAACTTATCGGGCACGCGCGCGCCGGCCTCGGCGGTCCCGTCGATGACGACAGGGAGCAGGAACACGTGGTCATCCGCCATGTCGAGCGTCCGCTCCACCGCCAGGCGCCACTCCCGCCGGAAATAGCCCTCGTGGCGCGCCTCGGTGTGGGCCGAGATGACCGGCATGAAGTAATCGCAGGCGCGGATCTGCCCGCGGATCTTCTGGTCCCATGCGTCGCCGCCGACGAGGTCGCTCTCGTCGTACCACACCTCCATCCCATAGCCTGGCAGCGCATCACGAATGCGCTGTGCCGCGCTGCGATCCTCCGAGGCGTAGCTCAGGAAGACCGTGGGTCGCGGGCGTGTAGGATCTTCGAGGTTCTCGGCCGACATGGCGTGAGACCGGATTACTTGCCCGGCGCGTGCTCGCCCGTGCGGACGTAGCGCCGCTCGCCGCTCGCGCGATCGTACTGGACTTCCGTGGTCTCACCCGTCGAGGGGTCCTCGAAGCGCTCGCCGGTGCGCTCCCAACTGGCTCCCGCTGGCGGCGCCTTGTGGTAGCGCCAACGCTCGAACGCTGTGCCGAGAATGATCGCCGTGCCGACGCACAGGAGATACACGCCCGGTCCCCGGGTGCCGTAGGCAACGAGCACCGCACCCGCGGCGATGGCGATCACACCGAGCGCAAGAACGACCGTCCGCAGCATCACCCGTTCGCCTTCTCCAGCACCACGGCGGTACCGTACGCGACGATCTCACTCATCGTCTGTCCGATCTCCGCCGAATCGAACCGCATCATGACGATGGCATTGGCCTGCATGAGGGTCGCGTTCTTGACCATCCGATCGACCGCATGGCGCCGAGCCTCCTCGAGCAGTTGTGTGTACTCGGTGATCTCACCCCCGGCGAGCGAGCGCAGCCCTGCCATGATGTTGCCACCGAGCCCGCGGCTGCGCACCACGACCCCGAACACCTGGCCCTTGACGTCTCTGACACGATAACCGGGTACGCTCTCGGTCGTGACGACGAGCATGGCTCCACCCCCCAAATTTCGCCTATGGCCGATCCGGCCGTCGGCGCGAAGTATACCCCGCACGGCCCCGTGGCCGCTCCAGGTGCGCGCGGCCCATTCCCCCGATCGTCGCAAGTACCGCGCCCTCGGGTCTTCCCTCACGGAGGGGTAGCGGTACCGCGGTAACCCCATCGAGAAACTCCGCAAATCTCCGCAAAAACGCGCCAAATGGGCTCTGGCGCCACCGCAAAGGGCGGGTCTACGCTGCCCGCCATCGTTACCCGAGGAGCTCCTGGATGGCCCGCAAGAAGACTCGCCCATCGGCGCCGATGTCCCGGCAGGCGCGCCATGAGTTTGCCGTGGCGTATCTCAACGCAATGCTGGAGGATGCCGGCCCGGAGGAGTTGGCGGACGCGCTGGGCCGCATCGCGCAGGCCTCGGGCGGCGCGAAGCTGGCGGAGAAAGTGGAGCTCAGCGCGGATTCGCTCTATCGCACGTTATGTCGCCGCGGCAACCCGGAGCTGAGAAGCGCGACCGCCTTGCTGAAGGCCATGGGCATGCGGCTCGTGCTGCAACCGGCCATGGGGCACGGAACTTGCGTCGGCTCGCTTGCCGGAAGAGATGCGAGAGACAGTCATGGGTGAGGTCATACATGTGGCCTTCGGCACGGAGCGCGAGTGGGAGCAGACCCGGGCCAAGACCGTCGACGGCCTGGTCGCCATAGGCTCCCTGTTCGGTGACGACGAGTCGCTGATGCGCGCCAAGGCCGACTGTGTTTACCAGATACTGCGTCAGATCGTGGAGGAAGTTCCGACCGTCCAGATCACCACGAAGCTACCCGAGAACCTCTCGGCCGAGCAGCTCGACCTGCTGACCGGCGCGATCAAGGAGGCGGCGCTGAAAGGGATCGAGATCGCCATGACGCACTCCGTGCAGGTGCTGATGGGTTCGATCTACGACCTCTGCACCTCGAAGCTCCATTCGCGACCGTCCTGATTCCCGCGCGCGCCGGGCGATCACGCGGGAGCCTGCTGAAGGAGGAGCAGCGTGGTGCCCTCGGGCGCAGCCAGCATCGCGTTGGATTTGGGATCGAGCCCGCGGGGCGGCGGCGCCAGCGGGCCGATGTCCGTTTGGCGCAATCGCGCGATCCGCGCCGGCATCTCAGTATCGCGGAAGACGAGGAGCGGCTCGGCGAAGAATCGCGGCGGATGCCACGCCAGCTCGAGACCCTCGCCTGCAAGCGACATACGGCCGAAAGGTTGCGCGTCCTCCCCGGCCGCGACCAGCCCGAGCGCGCTCCAGAACCCGCGCACGCCTTCGGCGTCGGCCGCAGGCAGACTGAGCCAGCCGAATGCGCCGCAGCGGGAAGTCTCGAGCGCCGGGCGGTCCGGCGGCGAGAAAGTCCGCGCCTCGAGCAGCCGCGCCGCCTGGCCCGCCGGATCGTGGAAGCCGGCCTGGTGGAACGCCTCGGCGCCAACCTCGAGGGCATCGAACTCGATGCCCGCGCCCTCGAGCGCCGCCAGATGTCCGGCGATCCCCGGCCGGACGAAAGTCAACATGGGCGAGTCGAGCCGCGCCTGGTGCAGGCCGAGGCACACCCGCCCGTCGGTCAGCACGCCGTAGGGGTGCGGCCAGACATCGCCCGTCTGCGCCTGCGTGAATCCCAGCCGCTCGTAGAATTCCACCGACGCGCGGATGTCCGGCGTAGCTATTCCAATCTCGAGAAAGCGCCCGAGCATGCCGCCGTTCGAAAGCAACTCAGTGCGAGGTCAAGGGCGGTCAATGGGCTGGCCGCCCGAAGCGCCGTAGGCGACTTCGGGCCAGTCGGACGATACCCACCCCTGGCAGTGGCGCGCGATGTGGGTGGTGAGAAACCGTGCGTGCTCCGCCCGGGCGTTGAGCGCCGGCACGTATTCGAAACGCTGGCCACCGGCCCGCAGGAAGTGATCGCGGTTCTCGATGGCGATCTCCTCCAGCGTCTCGAGGCAATCCACCGCGAAGCCCGGACAGATCACCGTCACGTCGCGCACGCCCCGCGCCGGCAGCTGCGCGAGCACCTCGCTCGTGTAGGGTTTCAGCCACCCGGCCGGCCCGAAGCGCGACTGGAAGCTGACGCTCCATTCGCCGTCGCGCAGCATCAGCTCTTCGGCGAGCAGGCGCGCGGTCTTCTGACACTTGCAGAAGTAAGGATCGCCGCGGTGGAAGTTGCGCTCCGGAATGCCGTGGAAGGAAATCAACAGGTGGCGCGTGCGGCCCCGGGCCTGCCACAGCTCGAGCACGCTCGCGCGCAGGGCGTCGATGTATTCCGGCTGATCGTGATACTCGGCGACGAAGCGCAGCTCCGGCAGCCAGCGCCAGCGCCTGAGCTCCCGGGTCACGCGGTCGTAGGCTGCGCCGGTCGTCGCGCCGCAATACTGCGGGAAGAGCGGCAGCACCAGAATGCGCTGCGCCCCGGACTCGCGCAGCCGGGTGAGCGCCTGCGGCACCGTGGGATCGCCATAGAGCATGCCGACCTCCACGGAGAAGGGCGCCAGCATCCGTTGCGCCAGCGTCCCCATCAGCTGCGCACGCAGCTCCTGCGACAGGCTGAGGAGCGGCGAGCCCGATTGCGACCAGATCCGGCGGTACTTGCGCGCGACGCGCGCCGGGCGGAACGGCAGGATCAGCCCGTAGAGGATCGGCAGCCAGAGGGCGCGCGGCAGCTCCACGATGCGCGGGTCGGAGAGCATCCGCGCGAGAAACCGCCTCACCGCCCAGGGCTCGGGCGCCTGCGGCGTGCCGGAATTGACCAGGAGCACGCCGATCCGCTCGGCGGAGTCGCGGTGGAAATCGGGGGAGCTGATGTAGCGCATATGTCGCAAGCCCTTATCGACACTATACAGGCACTGGGACGTGCCCGGCCGCCGCAGGTGGCTTCATGAGAGGCCGGTGCACAGGTACTTGAGCTCGGTGTAATCCAGAATGCCGTATTTCGAGCCCTCGCGGCCCACACCGGATTCCTTGACCCCGCCGAAGGGAGCCACCTCGGTGGAAATGATGCCGGTGTTGAGCCCGACGATGCCGTACTCCAGGGCCTCCGCCACCCGCCAGGAGCGCGCCAGGTCGCGCGTATAGAAATAGGCGGCGAGTCCGAACTCCGTGTCGTTCGCCATGTGGATCGCCTGCGCCTCGGTCTCGAAGCGAAAGAGCGGCGCCACGGGCCCGAAGGTCTCCTCCCGCGCGACCAACATCTGCGGGGTGACGTCCGTGATCACGGTCGGCTGAAAGAACGTGCCGCCGAGCGCGTGCCGTTGGCCGCCGAGCGCCACATGGGCGCCCTTGCGCACCGCATCGGCGATGTGCTGCTCGACTTTGGCCAGCGCATTCGCGTCGATCAGCGGTCCCTGATCGGTCGGCCCTTCGAGGCCGTTGCCGATGCGGAGCTTCCCGACGGCCTCCACCAGCTTGCGCGTGAATGCCTCGTAGACTCCGCTCTGCACCAGCAGGCGGTTGGCGCAGACGCAGGTCTGGCCAGTATTGCGGTACTTGCTTGCGATCGCGCCGGCGACCGCGACATCGAGGTCGGCATCCTCGAAGACGATGAACGGTGCGTTGCCCCCGAGCTCCAGCGAGAGCTTCTTGAGCGTGCCCGCGCATTGCGCCATCAGGCGCTTGCCGACCTGGGTCGAGCCCGTGAACGTGAGCTTGCGCACGAGGGGGTTGGAAGTCATCTCGACGCCGATCGCGGCGGCGTCGCTGCCGGTGACGATGTTGAGAACGCCCGCGGGGACGCCCGCGCGTTCGGCGAGCTCCGCCATGGCGAGCGCGGAGTAGGGGGTTTGCAGCGCCGGCTTGCAGACGAACGTGCAGCCCGCCGCGAGCGCCGGTCCCGCCTTGCGGGTGATCATGGCGGCCGGGAAATTCCACGGCGTGATCGCCGCCACGACGCCGACCGGCTGGCGCAGCACGAGGATGCGCTTGTCGGGCTGATGGCCTGGGATCACATCGCCGTAGAGGCGCTTGCCTTCCTCGGCGAACCACTCGATGAACGCGGCGGCGTAGGCGATCTCGCCCTTCGATTCCGCGAGCGGCTTGCCCTGCTCCGCGGTCATCAGCGTGGCGAGATCCTCCTGGTTCGCCATCATGAGCTCGTACCAGCGCCGCAGCACCGCCGCGCGCTCCTTGGCCGTCCTCGCGGCCCACCCCGGAAACGCCTTGCTGGCCGCCTCTATGGCGCGGCGGGTCTCGGCCGCCGCCATGTCGGGGACCGTGCCGAGCCGCTCGCCGGTCGCCGGGTTGGCGACCTCGCGTGTCCCCCCGCCGTCGGCGCCGGTCCACTCACCGTCGAGGTAAGCCTGTTGGCGAAACAGCGCGGCGTCTCTCAGTCTCAACATCACTCGCTCTCCCGATCCGCATCCGCGGGCGCCCGGCTCTCGCCCGCCAGCCGGCTCGCGAGGAAATCGAGCGTGCGGCGGCGCGCGAGCGCCGCGGCCGCGGCGTCGTAGCTCGGCCGCAGGTCGCAGTTGAAGCCGTGTCCGGCACCGTCATAAACGTAGAAGATGCCTTGTGGATGCGCGGCCTCGAGCCGCTCGACGTCCGCCGGCGGGATGCTCTTGTCGACGGAGCCGAAGTGATACATGACCGGGCATCTGGGGGTCTTGCTGGTGTCCCGCGGCTTGCCGTAGTAAACGACGGCGCACGCGATCGGCAGCTCACAGGCTGCGCGGTAGGACAGGGCGCCTCCCCAGCAATAGCCCACGGTGGCGACCCGGCCGGAATGCCTGACCACCGCCACGGCGGCGGCGACGTCCTTCATCGTCTGCTCGGGCTCGAGCTGCTGCATGTAGCCGCGTCCCTCTTCCATCTCGGGACCGGTATAGCCGAGATCGATGCCACGGCGGATCCGATCGAAGAGTGCCGGCGCGATGGCGGTATAGCCCTCGGCCGCGAAGCTGTCGGTCACCGCGCGGATGTGGCGGTTGACGCCGAAGATCTCCTGCAGCACCACGACGGCACCGCGGGGACGGCCCGGCGGGGCAGCGAGATAGGCCTGGAACTCATGGCCGTCGCGGGCCATGAGGGTGGTGAAATCACCCATGGTGGGAACCCCTTTGCGTGCTGCAGAATCGGGTCGAGCAGGATAGCCCCGGCGGCGGGCCGGGTGCCAGGGGGGCCGGCGGCGCAGGGTCCGCGGAGCACCCAGGATGGGCCGAGCGATGGTAGCGTAGCAGCCAGGGGGAGCCTTGCCGTCCTCCGGCGGCGCCGCAACCCCACTGGAGGTCAACCATGCTCGTCGGCACATCCGTGCGGCGCGTCGCGGTCGTGGGCGGCGTGCGCATTCCCTTCGCGAGGGCGCACACCGCCTATGCAACCGTCGGCAACCAGGAGATGCTCACGGCGGTCTTCCGTGCGCTGGTCGAGCGCTTCGAGCTCCTGGGCGTGCGCCTCGGGGATGTCGCCGCGGGCGCGGTCATCAAGCATTCGCGCGACTACAACCTGACGCGGGAATGCGTGCTCTCCTGCGGGCTCGATCCGCAGACGGCCGGGCTCGACCTGCAGCGCGCCTGCGGCACGAGCCTCGAGGCCGCGATCCTGATGGCCAACAAGATCGCGCTCGGCCAGATCGACTGCGGCATCGCCGGCGGCGTCGATACCATCAGCGACCCGCCGGTGGCTTATCCCCGCGATTACCAGCAGCTCCTGCTCGCGAGCGCGCGCGGCAGGAGCCTCGGCGAGCGCCTCGCGCCCTGGCTGCGGCTGCGGCCGCGGCACTTCAAGCCCGTCCTGCCCGCGGTCGTCGAGCCGCGCACGGGGCTGTCGATGGGTCAGAGCGCCGAGCTCATGGCGCAGCGCTGGCACATCGGCCGCGAGGAGCAGGACCGGCTCGCGTACGAGAGTCACATGAAGGCTGCGGCCGCGTGGCGCGAGGGCTTCTACGACGATCTGGTGGTCCCCTATCTCGGACTCAAGAGCGACAACAACATCCGTGCCGACACCTCGCCCGAGAAGCTCTCGCGGCTGCGCCCGAGCTTCGATCTGCATGACGGCACGCTCACCGCCGGCAACAGCACGCCGCTCACGGATGGCGCGAGCGGGGTGCTGTTGGCTTCCGAGGAATGGGCCGCGCGCAGGAGCCTGCCGGTACTCGCCTGGCTTCGCTACGGCAAGGTGTGGGCCGTCGACTATGCGACCGGCAAGGAGGGTCTGCTGATGGCCCCTGCCTATGCCGTGCCGGCGATGCTGCGGGATGCCGGGCTCACGCTGCAGGATTTCGCTTACTACGAGATTCACGAGGCGTTCGCCGCCCAGGTGCTCTGCACGCTGGCCGCGTGGCGATCGCCGGAGTTCTGCCGCGAGGCGCTCGGTCTCGGGCAGCCGCTCGGCGAGATCGACCGGGCGCGCCTGAACGTCAAAGGCGGCAGCGTGGCCATGGGTCACCCCTTCGCCGCCACCGGCACGCGGATCGTCGCCACCCTGGCGAAGCTGCTCGCCGGCGATGCCGGTGCCCGTCGCGGGCTGATCTCCGTCTGCACCGCGGGTGGGATGGGCGTCACGGCGATCCTGGAGCGTTGAGGCAATCCCCTCGGGCGGGGATATACTGACGGTCAAACAACAGGGGGCGTTCCCAGCTGGACAACAATCCCTTCGAAGAGACCGCGACGCTGCGCTCCGACGTCGGGGCGCTGCTGGGGGAGATGCCGATCTTCAGCGGCCTCGACGCGGGCCTGCTGCGCGAGATCGCGTCCGTCGCGGAGTGGCTGTCCCTGCCGGGCGGCGCGAAGCTCTTCTCGGCCGGTGATCCGCCCGATGCGCTCTACATGGTGCTGAGCGGCTGTCTCGGCGCCTTCTCCGCCGACCCCACCCGCAAGCGCTTCATCGCCCGCATTGCCGCGGGCGACATGGTGGGGGAGATGGGGCTCATTTCCGGCCGGCCGCGCAGTGCGGACGTGGTGGCGCTGCGCGATACCGAGCTCGCGCGGATCTCGGCGAAGGCGTTCAACGAAGTGTTGCGCGACCAGCCCGAAGCGATGCTGCGCATCGCCCGGCTCACGGTGGATCGGCTGGCGCAGTCGCAGTCGCCCATGGCGGCGGCCCACAACCGCGGCGCCTGCACCTTCACCGTGCTGCCGCAGAGCATGGAAGTCGACTTCGGCGGTTTCGCGACCCGCCTCGTCAAGGCGCTCTCGGAGCTCGGCCGCGCCGAGCTCGTCTGGAGCGTGCGCGCCAAGACCCATACCAGCCAGTGGTTCAACAACATCGAGGCCGCCAACGATTACGTCGTGTACGTGGCCGATCCGACGCCGGACCGCTGGACCAAGCTCTGCGTGCGCCAGGCCGATGCGCTGCTGCTGCTCGCGCGGGCGGAGAGTCCGGCGGGAAGCTGGACCGCCCTGCGCTGGCCGCACGACCACAGCATGGCGCCGCAGCGCTCGGAGCTCGTTCTCCTGCACGACAGCACGCTCGAGACCGGCGCCGCGGCGCGCTGGCTCGGGGAGTTGCCGGACGTACCCCATCACCACGTGCAGTTTCCCCGCGACTATTCGCGTCTGGCGCGCGTGCTGACCGGGCGGGGTGTCGGGCTGGTGTTGTCAGGAGGCGGAGCGCGCGGCTTTGCCCACATTGGCGTGGTGAAGGCGCTGCGCGAGGCGGGCGTGCCCGTGGATCTCGTCGGCGGCAGCAGCATGGGCGCCATCCTCGGCGCCGGCGTGGCGCTGCGCTGGAGCATCGATGAGCTGACGGAGCGCTTCCGGCGCGCGTTCGTCGATTCCCGGCCGCTGCGCGACTACACGCTGCCCTTCGTTTCGCTGGTCTCCGGCCGCAAGGTCAGCACGGGGCTCTACGAGGCATTCGGCGACCTCGCGATCGAGGACCTGCCGGTCGATTTCTTCTGCGTCTCCTCCAATCTCACGACCGGCCACACCATGGTGCATCGCCGCGGCATCCTGTGGCGCTGGCTGCGGGCTTCCGTGGCCGTTCCCGGCGTCCTGCCGCCGGTGCTCCATCGCGGCGAGGTGTTGGTCGACGGCGGCGCGATGAACAACCTGCCGGTCGATGCCATGCGCGAGCTCGCCCGCGGACCGGTGATCGGCTGCGACGTCGGCGCCGATCGGGCTTTC
>Ga0134126_10002022_pt1 | contig 25735 bp, 24 predicted proteins | sample KB31752_FD_96881 | JGI IMG/M metagenome (GOLD analysis project Ga0134126, IMG submission 96881) | Terrestrial soil microbial communities with excess Nitrogen fertilizer from Kellogg Biological Station, Michigan, USA - KB3-175-2 | ecosystem: Environmental > Terrestrial > Soil > Unclassified ... | reverse complement strand
GGGGCCGCGCTCTGCGTGGGTCTTTCCGGCGGGCTCGACTCGGTCGTGCTGCTCGATGGGCTCGCGCGGGTTGCGCCGGCCCGCGGCCATGCCGTCACCGCCGTCCACGTCCACCACGGACTGAGCCCCAACGCCGACGCCTGGGGCGCGTTCTGCGCCGAGGCCTGCGAGGCGCGCGGCATCGCGCTCTCGATCGAACGGGTGCGCGTTCCGCGCGATGCGGCGCAGGGAATGGAAGCCGCCGCCCGCGCACGGCGCTACGCGGTCTATGCGGCTCGCGCGGAGCCGTTCGTGGCGCTCGCGCACCACCTCGACGACCAGGCGGAAACCGTGCTGCTGCAGGTGATTCGGGGCACCGGGCTCAAGGGGCTCTCGGCGATGCCCGAGGTGCGCGAGCTCCCCGGCTCGGCGGTGCGCCTCTTCCGCCCGTTCCTCGCCGTCGCACGCTCCGCCTTGCGCGAGCACGCGAGGACACGCGCTCTGCGATGGATCGAGGACGAATCCAACGCCTCGCTCGAGCCGGATCGCAATTTCGTGCGCCACGAGATCGCGCCGCGCCTCGCCGTGCGCTTCGCCGGCTGGCGCGAGGCCGCCGCGCGCTGCGCGGGCCACGCGGCGCAGGCCGACCGGCTGGTCGAGGAGCTCGCGCGGATCGACGGAGTGCCGCTCGCGCCGGGCGACGGGCTGCCGCTCGACGCGGGCTTGTCGCGCGCGCGCCGGGCCAATGCGCTGCGCGCATTCCTCGCCCTCGAGGGCCTCGCGATGCCGAGCGAGGCGCGGCTCGCGGACATCGCGCGGCAGCTCTACGAGGCGCGAGCCGATGCGCGCGTGCGCGTGGCGCACGCCGGGGCCGTGCTGGTGCGCCACCGCGGCGTCGCGCGCGTGGTGCGCGGCATCGAGGCGCCGACCTGCAGCTGGCGGGTCGACTGGCACGGCGAGGAGCGCATCGATCTCGGCGCGGATCGCGGCGAGGTGCGGTTCGCACGGGCGCGCGGCACGGGGCTGCGCGCCGCGCTCGGCGCATCCGGCGAGTGGTACTTCGCGCCGCGCGCGGGTGGCGAGCGGCTGCGCGTCCTGCCCGGGGGGCGGTCGCGCACGCTCAAGAACCTGCTGCGCGAGGCCTCGATTCCGGAGTGGCAGCGCGAGCGCCTGCCGATCCTCTTCCACGGCGAGCACGTGGCATGGGTGCCCCGCATCGGCGTGGAGGCGCGATACCGCTGTGCGCCGGAAGAGGCCGGCCTGGTTCCCGCCTGGTCGCCGGCCCACAATTCTTCCCTGTCGGACTAGCGGCCGGCCCGCCCGGTGTGCTAGAATGAAAAGCTAGATATTTCATCAATTTAGCGGAGAAATCCATGGCGGTGGAGCGCACCCTCTCGATCATCAAACCCGATGCGGTGGCCAAGAACGTGATCGGGGAGATCTATGCCCGTTTCGAGAAGGCGGGACTGCGGATCGTCGCGGCGCGCATGACGCACCTTTCGCGCAACGACGCCGAGGGTTTCTACGCCGTGCACAAGGGCCGCCCGTTCTTCAACGACCTGGTCGATTTCATGATCTCCGGGCCGGTGATGGTGCAGGTCCTCGAGGGCGAGAGCGCGATCCAGAAGAACCGCGACCTGATGGGCGCGACCGATCCCAGGAAGGCCGCGAAAGGCACCATCCGCGCCGATTTCGCGCAGTCCATCGACGCGAATGCGGTGCATGGCTCGGACGCGCCGCAGACCGCGGCGACCGAGATCGCCTACTTCTTCCCGCAGAGCCAGGTCTACTCGCGCTGAGCGCGAATCGACGATGACCGAACGCACCAACCTGCTCGACTTCACGCTGCCGCGGCTCACGGAGTGGTTCGCCGCGCTCGGCGAGAAGCCGTTCCGCGCGAAGCAGGTGTTCCGCTGGATCCACCAGCGCGGGGTCGACGACTTCGACGCCATGACCGACCTCGCGAAGTCGCTGCGCGAGAAGCTCAAGGAGAGCGCGCACGTGCGTGCGCCCGCGATCCTCTCCGAGCACCGCTCCGCCGACGGCACCGTGAAGTGGCTCTTCGACGTCGGCGTGGGCAATGGCATCGAGACCGTGTTCATTCCGGAGGAGGACCGCGGCACGCTTTGCGTCTCGTCGCAGGTGGGTTGCGCTCTCGCATGCGGCTTCTGCTCGACCGGGCGCCAGGGCTTCAACCGCGACCTGGGCGTCGCGGAGATCATCGGCCAGGTCTGGGAAGCGACGCGCCGCGGGCTGCGCGTCACCAACGTCGTGATGATGGGCATGGGCGAGCCGCTCAACAACTTCGAGCCGGTCGTGGACGCGATGTCGGTGATGCTCGACGACCACGCCTACGGCCTCTCGCGCCGGCGCGTGACGCTTTCCACTTCCGGGGTCGTGCCGCACATCCGACGGCTCAAGGAGGCGTTGCCCGTCGCGCTCGCGGTGAGCCTGCACGCGCCGAACGACGCGATCCGCAGCCGCATCATGCCGGTGAACGACGCGTACCCGATCGCCTCGCTCCTCGCCGCGTGCCGCGACTATCTCGAGGTCGCGCCGCGCGACTTCATCACCTTCGAGTACGTGATGCTGCAGGGCGTGAACGACGCGCCCGAGCACGCGCGCGAGCTCGCGCGGCTCCTCGCGGCGGTGCCTTCGAAGGTGAACCTGATCCCGTTCAACCCGTTCCCGGACTCGGGCTTCGAGCGCAGCACGCCGGAGCGCGTGCGCCGCTTCCAGAAGATCCTCCTGGACGCAGGCTACGTCGCCACCGTGCGCAGGACGCGCGGGGACGACATCGACGCCGCCTGCGGGCAGCTCGCCGGCCAGGTGGTGAACCGGATGAAGCCGAAGGCCGTCCGCCTCCATTCCACTTCGCCGAGGTCCTGATGGGTGATCGTTCCGCGGCCCTCGCCGCACTCGTCCTCGCCGCCGCGCTGGCCGGCTGCGTCTCGAACAGCACCGTGCAGTCGCGCCCCGTGACCGAGGAGTCGGCCGGATCGGTCGCCACCGCGCACCGGCGCGCCGAGGTCCACACCGCGCTCGCGAGCGAATATTTCGCGCGCGGCAACCTCACCGTCGCGCTGTCGGAGACGCAGCTCGCGATCAAGGACGACCCGAACTACGCGCAGGCGTACAACATGCAGGGCCTCGTTTACATGGAGCTGCGCGAGGACGTGTCGGCGCGCGCCGCCTTCGATCGCGCGTTGAGCCTCACACCCGCCGACCCCGAGGTGCTCAACAATTTCGGCTGGTTCCTGTGCACGCGCGGCGAGACCGACCGCGCCATCCCGATGCTGCAGCGCGCGACCGCCGACCCGCTCTATCCCACGCCGGAGAAGGCGTACCTCTCGCTCGGCCTTTGCTACCGCCGCATGCACAAGGACGACGAGGCGGAGCGCTACCTCAACCGCGCGGTGGTGATCCAGCCGAACCTCATCGGCGGCCTCTACAACCTCGCCGTGATCGAGTACGAGCGTGCCCACTACAAGGAGGCCGAGCGCTACCTCACGCGCTACATGCGGCTCGTCAGCACGCCGCCGCTCGAGGCGCTCGCGCTCGGCGCGCGCATCTCGCACGCGACCAAGGACGACGGCGCGGAGCAGAGCTACCTGCTGCAGCTGCAACGCCGCTTCCCGGACGCTGCGCAGACGCGCGAGCTCGAGAAGCGCTAAAGGGACGTGGACGAGGTGGGCGACAACCCGCTGCGCGAAGAGGCGGCCACGCTCGGCGCGACGCTCGCCGCCGAGCGCGAGCGCCAGGGCCTCGCGCGCGCCGACGTGGCGCATCGCCTGCACATGAGCCCGAACCAGGTCGAGGCGCTCGAGCTCGGCGACTACGCCCACCTGCCGAAGGGAACGTTCCTGCGCGGCTTCGTGCGCAACTATGCGAAGGCACTCGGCCTCGCGCCGGAACCGCTGCTCGAGATGCTCGCGGGGACGACGCCGCCCGCGCCGGCGCCCGGCATCGTGGTGCCGACGCAGAACATCCGCTTCGATCCGCTCGGCGAGCGCCTCTCGAGTCCCTACGTGAAGGCGGCGACCCTCGCCACCGTGGCGATCGCGATCGGATTCGCCGCGATGTACTGGGCGATGTACGTGCGCCCGCGCCCGCCCGCGCTCGCGCTGCGCGCCGGCCGCGCACCCGTCGCGACGCAGCGCGCGCCCGCCGCGCCACCCCACGAGCCGGCAACGACCGCCGCACCTTCGTCGCCGGCCGGTGCGGCGACCGAATCGCAATTCCCGCCCGCGCCGATGGCCGGCGCGGGGGGCGTTGCCGGTTCGCCCTCCATGCCGGCGAGCACCGCGCCGACGCTTTCCACGACCGCGCCGAAGCCGTCCGCGGCCGCATCGAAGCCTTCCGCGAAGACGGAATCGACGAAAACGGCCACGACGAAGCCCGCGCCGGCCAAAGCGGGCGCCGCGAACGCCGCGGGCTCGAACGTCGCGGGCGCCGAGGGCGGCGCGCCGGCCCGTCGCCTGCATTTCCGCTTCGTCGGCGACTCCTGGGTGGAGGTGCGCGACGCGAACGGCGCGGTGCTCTTCCAGAAGCTCAACGCGGCCGGAACCGAGGCGCTGGTCTCGGGCCGTCCGCCGCTCCAGGTCATCGTCGGAAACGCGCCCGAGGTCGAGATGACGCTCGACGGCAAGCGCTTCGACCTCGATCCGCACACCAACGTCGCCGTCGCGCGCTTCACACTCGAATAGATCCGCATCGCCATGAAACCCCGCCGCCTCTCGCGACCCGTCCGCGTCGCCGACAAGATCATCGGAGGCAACGCCCCGATCCTCGTGCAGTCCATGACCAACACGGACACCGAGGACGCGCAGGCGACCGCGCTCCAGGTGGCGGCGCTCGCGCGAGCCGGCTCGGAGATCGTGCGCATCACGGTGAACACGCTGGAGGCCGCGCGCCAGGTGCCGGCGATCCGCGCGCGCCTGGACGCCATGGGCGTGAAGGTGCCGCTGGTGGGCGACTTCCACTTCAACGGCCACAAGCTCCTCACGCAGGTGCCGCAGTGCGCTCAGGTGCTCGACAAGTACCGCATCAACCCGGGCAACGTGGGCCACGGCTCGAAGCGCGACGAGCAGTTCTCGACCATGATCGAGAAGGCGGTCGAGTACGCGAAGCCGGTGCGCATCGGCGTGAACTGGGGCTCGCTCGATCCCGAGCTCCTCGCGCGCATGATGGACGAGAACGCGAAGCTCGCGCAGCCGCTGGAAGCAGACGAGGTGATGCGCGAGGCGCTGGTGCGCTCGGCGCTCGAGAGCGCCGCGAAGGCCGAGGAGCTGGGGCTTCCCGCGGATCGCATCGTGCTCTCGTGCAAGGTCTCGGCGGTGCAGGACCTCATCCGCGTCTACCGCGAGCTCGCCGCGCGCTGCGATTACGCGCTGCACCTGGGCCTCACCGAGGCGGGCATGGGCTCCAAGGGCATCGTCGCCTCCACCGCGGCGATGGGCGTGCTGCTGCAGGAAGGGATCGGCGACACGATCCGCGTCTCGCTCACGCCGGAGCCGGGCGGCGACCGCACGCGGGAAGTGGTGGTCGCCCAGGAGATCCTGCAAACCATGGGCCTGCGCTCCTTCACGCCGATGGTCTCCGCGTGTCCGGGCTGCGGCCGCACCACGAGCACCTTCTTCCAGGAGCTCGCCGACAAGATCCAGTCGTACCTGCGCGCGCAGATGCCGGTGTGGCGCGCGCAGTACCCGGGCGTCGAGGAGATGCACGTCGCGGTGATGGGCTGCGTGGTGAACGGCCCGGGCGAATCGAAGCTCGCCAACATCGGCATCTCGCTGCCGGGCAGCGGCGAGAAGCCGGTCGCGCCCGTGTACGTGGACGGGCAGAAGACCGTGACCCTCAAGGGCGAGCGCATCGCCGAGGAGTTCCAGGCGCTCGTCGAGGAATACGTTCGCACGCATTACTCCGGCGCGCCCGGCCGGCCGCACGGCTCGCGCCTCGCGTCGATCCCGGTCAAGGCGGCCAATCCATGAGCGCCCGGCTGCAGGGCATCCGCGGCATGGAGGACGTGCTGCCGGATGCGAGCCCGCTGCGCGAGCAGCTCGAGGAAGCGTGCCGCGCGACCTGCCGCCGCTACGGCTACCGCAACATCCGCACGCCGATCGTGGAGCCCACGGCGCTCTTCGTGCGCGGGCTGGGCGAGGTCACCGACATCGTCGAGAAGGAGATGTACGTCTTCGCGGACCGCAACGGCGAGAGCCTCGCGCTGCGGCCGGAGGCGACGGCGGGCATCGTGCGCTCGGCGATCGAGCACAACTTCCTCTACAACGGCCCGATGCGCGTGTGGACGATGGGCTCGATCTTCCGCTACGAGCGCCCGCAGAAGGGCCGCTACCGGCAGTTCGACCAGTTCGACGTCGAGGCGCTCGGCTTCGAAGGCCCCGACGTGGACGCGGAGCAGATCGTGCTCCTCGCGCGCCTCTGGCAGACGCTCGGGCTGCCCGACGTGGCGCTGCAGATCAATTCCATCGGCGACGCGGCGGAGCGCAGGAGGCACCGCGCGAAGCTCGTCGCCTATTTCGAGAAGCATGCGGCGGTCCTCGACGAGGACGCGAAGCGGCGCCTGCACAGCAACCCGCTGCGCATCCTCGACTCGAAGAACCCGGCGATGCAGGAGATGATCGAGGGCGCGCCGCGCATGCTGGACGAGCTGGGCGATGCCGCCGCCGCGCATTTCGCCGGGCTCAAGGTGCTGCTCGACGGCGCGGGCGTGCGCTACACGGTGAACCCGCGCCTCGTGCGCGGCCTCGACTACTACAACCGCACCGTGTTCGAGTGGATCACGCCGCACATCGGCGCGCAGTCCACCATCGCCGGCGGTGGGCGCTACGATGCGCTCTTCGAGCAGCTGGGCGGCAAGCCCACGCCGGCCTGCGGCTTCGGCATGGGCATCGACCGGGTGCTGCTCGCGATGCAGGCGGCCGGCATCGGCGCCGAGCCGCAGGTCGACGTTTTCGTGGTGCACTCGGGCGAGAGCGCCCAGCTGGCGGCCTGGAAGCTCGCCGAGGATTGGCGCGACTCCGGGCGCAACGTGGTGCTGGGCGCCGGCGGGAGCTTCAAGTCCCAGATGAAGAAAGCAGACGCGAGCGGCGCCCGTTACGCCGTGATCATCGGCGATGACGAGGTGGCATCCCGGCGCGTCACGTTGAAACCGCTTCGCGGCGGAGGCGAGCAGCGCACGCTCGATCCGGCCGAAGCCCTGTCGGAAGTGAGATGAGATGACCGGATCGTACGATTTCGAGGAACAGGAACGCATCGCCGAGCTGAAGGCGTGGTGGGAGGACAACCGCTGGTACGTGCTCGCGGCGATCGTCGCCGCCGTGCTCGTGTTCGTGGGCTATCGCGGCTGGGTCTGGTGGAGCGCGCGCGAGGCGCAGGACGCCGCCGCGATGTTCAAGCCGGTCGCCGACTCGATCAAGACCGACGACCCGAAGAAGGTCGCGCAGGCGGCCGACCCGCTGATCGCGAAGCATCCGCGCTCCTATTTCGCCTCCGAGGCGGCGCTCGTCGCGGCCAAGGTCGCGTTCGACAAGGGCGAGCTCGGCGAGGCGCAGAAGCGGCTCGAGTGGGTGATGGAGCACGGCGCGGAGACGCATCGCGGGGTCGCGCGCCTGCGCCTTGCCGCGGTGCTGCTCGACGAGAAGAAGTACGACGACGCGCTCAAGGTGCTCGACGCGAACAAGGACGATGCGTTCGGGGCGCCCGTCGACGACCTGCGCGGCGACATCATGCTCGCGCAGGGACGCCTCGACGAGGCGCGCGCCGCCTACAAGGCCGCGATGGACAAGGCCGGACCGGGCAATCCCGTGCGCAGCATCGCCGGCACGAAGCTGCAGGCCCTGGGGGGATCGGAATGAAGCTCGTCCTTCGCGCGGCGGCGATCGCCGCCCTCGCGCTCGTCGCCGCGTGCGGGTCGTACAACCCGCTGCGCTGGATGGGCATCGTGCACGGTCCCGCGCATCCGCCGACGCCGCTCGCGCCGATCGACGCGAAGCTCACGCCGCAGCCCGCATGGACCGCGAGCGTCGGCAAGTCCGCCGGCCTCAACCTGCGCCCGGCGATCGCGGGCGGCCGCGTCTACGCCGCCTCGGCCGACGGCACCATCTCCATCCTCGCCGAGGACGACGGCCATCTGCTGAGCCGCATCGAGACCGGCAAGCCGATCTCGGGCGGGGTCGAGGTCGCCGAGGGCAAGATCTACGTCGGCACGCTCAAGGGCGAGGTGCTCGCGATCGATGGTTCCGGGAAGGTGCTGTGGACCGCGCATGTCGCGGGCGAGGTGCTCGCGCCGCCGGCCGTCTCGCGCAACGTCGTCGTGGCGCGCACGGCCGACGGGCGCATCTTCGGGTTCTCCGTCGCGGACGGCAAGCGCCTCTGGGTCTACCAGCGGCCGACGCCTTCGCTGCTGCTGCGCAGCCCCGCGGGCGTGCTCGCGATCGGCGGCGACGTCGTCGCGGGCTACCCCAACGGCAAGCTCATCGCGCTCGACCTCGAGGACGGCAAGCTCACGTGGGAAGTGACGGTGGCGCTGCCGCGCGGCGCGACCGAGCTCGAGCGCATCGCCGACGTGGCGGGGCTGCCGGTGATCGACGGATCGAACATCTGCGCCGCGGCCTACCAGGGCAAGGTCGCCTGTTTCGAGATCTCCACGCGCAACGTCGTGTGGTCGCACGAGGTTTCCACCGCGCACTCGCTCGCGGCCGACGAGAAGAACCTCTACCTCGTGGACGAGACCGACGCCGTGCAGGCGCTCGACAAGAAGAGCGGGGCGAGTGTGTGGAAGCAGGACAAGCTCCTCTATCGCTCCCTCACCGCGCCGGTCGTCTTCGACGGCAAGGTCGTGGTCGGCGACGTCGACGGCTACCTGCACGTGCTCTCGCCCGACAACGGCGCGATCATCGGGCGGCTCGCGACCGACGGGACGCCGGTGGTCTCGCTGGTGCCGGGCCTCTCCGGTCTCTTCGTGCAGACGGCGGGAGGGGCGGTCCTTCGCGTCCGCTTCTAGGCGCGCCCTCCGCACGCTGCGCCCTTGAAACCGACCCTCGTCCTCGTCGGACGGCCGAACGTCGGCAAGTCCACGCTGTTCAACCGCCTCACGCGCTCGCGCGATGCGCTGGTCGCGGACCTGCCCGGCCTCACGCGCGACCGGCATTACGGCCAGGGACGCCTCGGCGAGAAGCCCTTCATCGTGGTCGATACCGGCGGCTTCGAGCCGGTCGCGAAGGAAGGCATCCTCTCCGAGATGGCGCGCCAGGCGCGCGAGGCGATCGCGGAAGCCGACGTGATCGTGTTCCTCACGGACGCGCGCTCGGGCCTCACGCCGCACGACAAGCGCATCGCCCAGCAGCTGCGCGAGGCGCGCGCGCCCGTGATCCTCGCGGTGAACAAGGCCGAGGGCATGCGCGAGGAGATCGCGGTCGCGGAGTTCCACGAGCTCGCCCTGGGCGAGCCGCGCGCGATCTCGGCCGAGCATGGCGAGGGCGTGAGGAGCCTCGTCGAGGAGGCGCTCGCCGGCTTCGCGGCCGAGCCCGAGGAGGAGACGCCCGACCATCCGCGGGTGGCGATCGTCGGCCGGCCCAACGTCGGCAAGTCCACCCTGGTGAACCGCCTGCTCGGCGAGGAACGCGTCATCGCCTTCGACCAGCCCGGCACGACGCGCGATGCGATCGAGGTGGAGCTCGAGCGCGACGGCCGCCGCTACACGCTGGTCGACACGGCCGGAATACGGCGCAAGGGCAAGGTGTTCGAGTCGGTGGAGAAGTTCTCGGTGGTGAAGACGCTCCAGGCCATCGAGCGCGCGAACGTGGTCGTTCTGGCGGTCGATGCCGCCGAGAGCATCACCGAGCAGGACGCGCACATCGGCGGCTACATCCTCGAGGCGGGACGCGCGCTCGTGGTGGCGGTGAACAAATGGGACGCGATCGACACGGAAAAGCGCAGGGACGTGCAGGACGGCCTGGAGAGGAAGCTCGCGTTCCTCGACTTCGCGCCGTTCGTGCCGATCTCCGCGCTCAAGGGCAGCGGAGTCAAGGCGCTGCTCGCCGCGGTGGATACCGCATTCGCCGCCGCCATGGCGAAGCTCTCGACGCCCAAGCTCACGCGCGCGCTGCAGGCCGCGCTCGCGCAGCAGCAGCCGCCGATGGCCGGCCGCTTCCGCCCCAAGATGCGCTACGCCCACCAGGGCGGCTCCAACCCGCCGATCATCGTGATCCACGGCACCGGGCTCGAAGGGGTCAAGGCGCCGTACAAGCGCTACCTCGAGAACACCTTCCAGAAGGCGTTCAAGCTGCAGGGGACGCCCCTGCGCATCGAGCTGCGCTCCGCCGCGAACCCGTTCGAGGGCCGGCGCAAGCCCTTGACCGAGAAGCAGGATGCGCAGCGCCGCCGCCGCAAGATCATCTCCAAGCGACGCTACGGCTAGCGAACGGTAGGAACTACTTGCGCCCGCCGGGTGTCCTTGTGCGGGGCGGGTATACTTCCGCTTGCAGGTCAACGGCCCGGCGTAGACCGGGAAACCCGATGGTTCAAAAAGGGGCAGAACAATGAGCAACAAGGGCCAACTGCTGCAGGACCCGTTTCTCAACACGTTGCGCAAGGAGCATGTTCCGGTCTCGATCTACCTGGTGAACGGCATCAAGCTGCAAGGCCAGATCGAGTCGTTCGACCAATACGTCGTGCTCCTGAAGAACACCGTGACCCAGATGGTTTACAAGCACGCCATTTCCACGGTGGTCCCGGCACGACCGGTCACGGTACCGATTGAGCATTCCCCGGAATCCTGAGCGCTCGCGCGCGATCCTCGTAAGCCTCGACATCGGACGGCCCGTCCAGGCCGCGGAACGGGTCGAGGAAGCCGCGCGCCTGGTGGACAGCGCCGGCGCGCAGGTGGTCGAGGTGATTCGCGGCCGGCGCGACCGGCCCGACGCGGCCACCTTCGCCGGTTCCGGCAAGGTCGACGAGATCCGCATGGCGCTGCGCGAGCATCGCGCCGCGGTGGTGGTGTTCGACCAGGCGCTTTCGGCCGCGCAGGTAAGGAACCTCGAGCGCTCGCTCTCGGAGGGCGGACCGGAGGTGCGCGTGTTCGACCGCACCGACGTGATCCTCGAGATCTTCGGCCAGCGCGCGCGCTCGCACGAGGGCAAGCTCCAGGTCGAGCTCGCCCGCCTCGAGCACCTGTCCACGCGCCTGGTGCGCGGATGGACGCACCTGGAGCGCCAGCGCGGCTCGCTCGGCAAGACCGGCGGCCCGGGCGAGAAGCAGATCGAGCTCGACCGGCGCATGATCGGCGAGCGCGTGAAGAAGCTGCGCGAGAAGATCCGCAAGGTGGGCCGGGTGCGCGCGACGCAGCGCGCGGGACGCACGCGCTCGGGCGTGCTGCGCGTGGCGCTCGTCGGCTACACCAACGCCGGCAAGTCCACGCTCTTCAACCGCATCGCGCGAAGCGGCGCCTACGTCGCCGACCAGCTCTTCGCGACCCTCGACACTACGACGCGCCGCGTCTACCTGGGCGAGGGCGCGAGCATCGCGCTCTCCGATACGGTCGGCTTCATCCGCGATCTTCCGCACTCGCTCGTCGATGCGTTCCGCGCGACGCTCGAGGAGACGGTGCAGGCCGATCTCCTGCTCCATGTCGTCGACAGCGCGAACGCGGAGCGCGAGGAGCACATCGCCGCGGTGAACGAGGTGCTCGCGGAGATCGGCGCCGCGGACGTGCCGCAGCTCGTCGTCTTGAACCAGATCGACCGTGTGCCGGGCCTGGAGCCCGAGGTCGTTCGCGACTCGTGTGGTAAGATCTTGAATATCAAGGTGAGTGCGTTCACGGGCGTCGGAGTCGACGCGCTCCGCGACGTGCTGGCGGACGCGGCGCGGGACGCCAGCCGGGGCTCCCTCGCCACCGCTGCTTGATCATCGCGAAAAAGGGGTCAGATCCCTTTTCGGCCGCGCGATGAAACCCATCGAAAAGGGATCTGACCCCTTTTTCGCCTTTTAGCACGATGCCGAACGATCCCCAGTGGGGCAAGAAGGACAACGAGGGTCCGCCCGACCTGGACGAGATCCTCAGGAAGCTGCAGCAGAAGATCTCCGGCCTGCTCGGGTTCCGCCCGCGCGGCCCGTCGGGACCGGCCGGCGGCGCGCCGCACCACTACGGCGCCGCCATGGGCGGCGGCGCGGCGCTGGTGATCGTGCTCGTGATCGCGGTATGGCTCGCGAGCGGCTTCTACATCGTGGACGAGGGCAAGCGCGGCGTGGTCCAGCGCTTCGGCAAGTACCTCGAGACGACGATGCCCGGAGCGCGCTGGCACGTGCCCTATCCCGTGGAAAGCGTGCAGGTCGTGGACATCGCGAGCGTGCGCCCGGTCGAGGTCGGCTATCGCGGCAACACCAAGAACAAGCAGCCGCAGGAAGCGCTCATGCTCACCGACGACGAGAACATCGTCGACGTGCAGCTCGCGGTCCAGTGGAACATCAAGAGTCCCGAGGACTACCTCTTCAACAACAAGGACCCGGACGAGAACGTGCGCCAGGCCGCCGAGACCGCGATCCGCGAGGTGGTGGGCAAGAGCAAGATGGACTTCGTGCTCTCCTCGGGGCGCAGCGAGCTCGCCTCCGACGTGAAGAGGCTGATGCAGCAGATCCTCGACCGCTACAAGACCGGCATCGAGGTCCTTTCGGTGAACATGCAGAACACGCAGGCGCCGGACCCGGTGCTGCCGGCGTTCGAGGACGTGGTGCGCGCGCAGCAGGACCGCGAGCGCTTCAAGAACGAAGGCCAGGCCTATGCGAACGACGTCGTGCCGAAGGCGCGCGGCGTCGCGGCGCGGCTCACCGAGGAGGCGAACGGCTACCGGCAGAGCCTCATCGCGAACGCGCAGGGCGACGCCGCGCGCTTCAAGCAGATCCTCGCCGAGTACGAGCGCGCGCCCGGCGTGACGCGCGAGCGCATGTACCTCGACGCCATGCAGCAGATCCTCTCCTCGACCAGCAAGATCGTGGTGGACAAGGGCGCGGCGGACAAGAGCCTCATCTACCTGCCGATCGACAAGCTGATGCAGCTTTCGAGCACGCAGTCGGCCTCGGCTCCCGTGAACGTTCCCGACACCACCGTGCATCCGGGCATGCAGCAGGACAGCACGGTATCGTCGAACCCGCCGCCCACGGACGTCACCGCCTCGCGGCGCGACGCACTGCGCTCGCGCGACCGGGAGACGCGATGAGGCGCGCCGGCATCTGGGCGTTCGTCATCGCGCTCGTCGTGCTGATGGTCGCGGCGATGAGCATGTACACCGTCGACCAGCGCAAGGCGGCGATCCGCTTCCAGCTGGGCGAGGTGATCGCGATCGACACGAAGCCCGGCCTTTACTTCCTCGTCCCTTTCCTGCAGAACGTGCGCCTCTTCGACACGCGCATCCAGACGATGGAGTCGCGCGACCCCGAGCGCTTCCTCACCTCCGAGAACCGCAACGTGCTGGTGGACTGGTTCGTGAAGTGGCGCGTGAACGACGTGCGCCAGTACTACGTCTCGGTGCACGGCGACCCGACGCAGGCCGAGGCGCGCCTCGCCCAGACCGTGAACGACGCGCTGCGCGCCGAATTCGCCAAGCGTACCGTGCACGACGTGGTGTCCGGGGAGCGCGACAAGATCATGTCCACCGTCGGCAAGAAGGTCGACGAGGACGCGCGGCAGATCGGGGTGAGCGTCGTGGACGTGCGGTTGAAGCGCGTCGACTTCGTGCCCGAGATCTCCGCCGACGTCTATCGCCGCATGGAGTCGGAGAGGAAGCGCGTCGCGAACGAGCTGCGCGCCACCGGCCAGGCCGAGGGCGAGAAGATCAAGGCCGACGCCGATCGCCAGCGCCAGGTGATCATCGCCGACGCCTACCGCGACGCGCAGCGCGTGAAGGGCGAGGGCGACGCGCAGGCCTCGCGCATCTACGCCGAGGCGTTCGGCAAGAACCCCGAGTTCTACAGCTTCTACCGCAGCCTCGAGGCCTATCGCCAGGGCCTGCGCGGCAAGAGCGACGTCCTGGTGCTCGACCCGACGTCGGACTTCTTCAAGTATTTCCGGAGTCCGGGCCGCGGCAAGGCCTCGACTCCATGACCGAGATCGTCCTCGCGGCGATCGCGCTCATGCTCGTGATCGAGGGCATCCTTCCGTTCACCTCGCCGCGGCTGTGGCGCGAGGTGTTCGTGAAGCTCACCACGATGACCGACGGGCAGATCCGCTTCGCGGGGCTGACGTCGATGATGGTTGGGTTGATAATCCTGTTTCTCGCGCACTGACCCTGTCCTCGGCCCTCTCCCAACGGAGCGGGAGACAAAACATGAGACGCTGGCTTGAAGGGGACGGGTCACATCGTTCCTCGTGCAATGACCTGTCCCCGGAACGGGAGCGGCCATGAGGCGCTGGCTGCTGCCTGAACATATCGAGGACGTCTTGCCCGCCGAGGCGCGCGCGATCGAGCGCCTGCGCCGGGCGATCCTCGACCTGTTCGAGCGGCACGGCTACGAGCTCGTCGCCCCGCCGATGCTCGAGTACATCGAGTCGCTGCTCTCGGGCACCGGGCGCGACCTCGACCTCGCCACCTTCAAGCTCGTCGACCAGCTCTCGGGCCGGATGATGGGCGTGCGCGCGGACCATACGCCGCAGGTGGCGCGCATCGATGCGCACCTGCTGAACCGCCAGGGTGTGGCGCGCCTGTGCTACTGCGGCAGCGTGCTGCACACGCGTCCGGCCGGCATGACCAAGATGCGCGAGCCGATCCAGATCGGCGCCGAGCTCTACGGGCACGCGGGCCTCGAGGCGGACGTCGAGATCGTGCGGCTCATGATCGCCGCGCTCCAGCGCGCGGGCCTCGAGCGCGTGCACATCGACCTCGGCAATCCGGCGATCTACCGCGCGATGGCGCAGGCGGCGAGCGTCGACGCGGAGCGCGCCGAGGAAGTGTTCCATGCCGTTCAGCAGAAGGATGCGGCCGCGGCGGGCGAGCTCGCGGTGCTCACCGCGCTCAATGGCGGCGCGGAGGTGATCGCCCGCGCGCGGAGCGAGCTTCCGCAGAGCCGCGCCATCGCGGCGGAGCTCGACAAGCTCGAGCGCCTCGCCGAGCGCGCGGCGGGACCAGCCGTCGAGGTGTCGGTCGACCTCGCGGAGCTCGGCGGATTCAACTACGAAAGCGGGCTCACGTTCGCCGCGTTCACGCCGGGCAGCCCGGACGCGATCGCGCGCGGCGGCCGCTACGACGAGGTCGGCGCGAGCTTCGGGCGTGCACGTCCCGCCACCGGCTTCACCATGGACCTGCGGCAGCTCGCCGCGCTCGCCCCGCCGGCGCCCGCGCGCGCGCGGATCCTCGCACCCTGCGTGGAGGACCCGTCGCTCGACATCGCCGTCGCGCAGCTGCGCGAGGCGGGCGAGGTGGTGGTCGTGGAGCTTCCCGGCCATGCGGCGGCGCGCCCGGAGCTCGCCTGCGATCGAAGGCTCGAGAAGAAGGACGGCAAATGGCGCGTAACGTAGTCGTCATCGGCACCCAGTGGGGCGACGAGGGCAAGGGAAAGATCGTCGACTGGCTCACCGATCATGCCGCGGGCGTGGTGCGCTTCCAGGGCGGCCACAACGCGGGGCACACGCTGGTGATCGGCGGGCGCAAGACCATCCTGCGCCTCATTCCCTCGGGCATCCTGCACGGCGAGGTGACCTGCTTCATCGGCAACGGCGTGGTGGTCTCGCCGCAGGCGCTCACCGAGGAGATCGCCGAGCTCGAGAAGCTGGACGTCGACGTGAGGAGCCGCCTGCGCGTCTCCGAGGCGTGCGCGCTGATCCTGCCGTACCACATCGCGATCGACCAGGCGCGCGAGCGCGCGAAGGGCGAGGCGAAGATCGGCACCACCGGGCGCGGCATCGGCCCGGCGTACGAGGACAAGGTCGCGCGCCGCGCGATCCGCGTGCAGGACCTGTACACGCGAGAGCGCTTCGCCGCGAAGCTGGGCGAGGTGCTCGACTACCACAACTTCGTGCTGCGCAACTACTTCAAGGCGCAGCCGATCGATTTCCAGAAGACGCTCGACGAGACGCTGTCGCTCGCGGAGCCGCTGCGCCCGATGGTGGCGGACGTCTCGAGCGAGGTGAACGCGCTCATCCGCGCCGGAAAGCCCATCCTCTTCGAGGGCGCGCAGGCGGCGCTCCTCGACGTGGACCACGGCACGTATCCGTTCGTCACCTCGTCCAACTGCGTCGCCGGGCAGGCCGCCGCGGGCGCGGGCGTGGGACCGGGGCAGCTCCACTACGTGCTGGGCGTGGCGAAGGCGTACGCGACGCGCGTGGGCGCGGGTCCGTTCCCCACCGAGCTCGAGGACGAGGTCGGCGAGCACCTGCGCGTGAAGGGCAACGAATACGGCTCGGTCACCGGGCGCCCGCGCCGCTGCGGATGGTTCGATGCCGCCGCGTTGAAGCGCGCGGTGCAGCTGAACGGCATCTCGGGCCTGTGCATCACGAAGCTCGACGTGCTCGACGGCCTCGACAAGGTGCGCGTCGCCGTGGGCTACAAGGTGGCGGGCGGCGGCACGCGCGACATCCTGCCGGTGGGCGCGGAAGCGCTCTCGATCTGCGAGCCGATCTACGAGGAGCATGCGGGCTGGAAGGAGAGCACCGTCGGCGTGAAGCGCTACGCGGACCTGCCGGCCAACGCGCGCGCCTACCTCGAGCGCTTGCAGGGGCTGGTGGGCGCCCCCATCTCCCTCATCTCGACGGGACCGGATCGCGAGGAAACGATCGTCCTGCGCCATCCGTTCGAATGAAACCTGGTGCCCAGAAGAGGACTCGAACCTCCACGGTTTTACCCGCCAGTACCTGAAACTGGTGCGTCTACCAATTCCGCCATCTGGGCCGCGGAAAACACGAAATTTTAACCCGTAGGTCAGCGGATTGTCCAACAAAACCAGTGGCCTGAAGGCCTATCCCACCGAGATCCCGAGCCGCGAGCAAGTGCTCGCGCGGCTCGCGGAAGCGGGCGTGCCCGTCCCGCAGGAAGACCTCTTCCAGCAGCTTTCCGTGGACGGCGAAGCCGAGCGCGAGGGCCTCGATCGGCGGCTCGCGGCGATGGAGCGCGACGGCCAGATCCTCAGGAACCGCCGCGGCGCGCTGATCCTCCCCGACAAGGCCGGGCTCATCAAGGGCAAGGTGATCGGGCACCCGGACGGCTTCGGCTTCCTCAAGCCCGAGGACGGCCGCGACGACCTCTTCCTCGAGCCGCGCCAGATGCACAAGGTGCTCCATGGCGATGTCGTGCTCGCGCGCGTGACCGGCGTCGATCGGCGCGGGCGGCTCGAGGCGGGGATCGTCGAGGTGCTCGAGCGCGCCAACCGCAAGGTCGTGGGCCGGCTCTTCATCGAGCACGGCGTGGCGTTCGTGGTGGCCGAGAACAAGCGCATCAGCCAGGACATCCTCATCATGCCCGAGTCGCTCGACGGCGCGAAGGTCGGGCAGGTGGTGGTGGCCGAGATCGTCGAGCAGCCGACGCGCAACGCCGAGCCCATCGGGCGCGTCGTCGAGGTGCTCGGCAACTATGCGGACCCGGGGATGGAAATCGAGATCGCGCTGCGCAAGCACGATCTCCCGCACGAGTGGCCCGATGCGGTCCTCGACCAGGCGAAGAAGATCGGGAAGACGGTCGCCGCGAAGGACCTCAAGGGCCGCAGGGACCTGCGCAAGCTCCCGTTCGTGACGATCGACGGCGAGACCGCGAAGGATTTCGACGACGCCGTCTATTGCGAGGCCATCGTCTCCACGAAGACACGCCGTTCTCCCTCTGCCTTGGGAGAGGGGCGGCTGGCGGGATACCGCCTCTGGGTCGCGATCGCCGACGTGAGCCACTACGTGCGTCCGGGCGACGCGCTCGACCGCGAGGCGTACGTCCGCGGCAACTCGGTGTATTTCCCGCGCCGCGTGATCCCGATGCTGCCCGAGGAGCTCTCGAACGAGCTCTGCTCGCTCAAGCCGGAGGTCGATCGCCTGGTGATGGTGTGCGAGATGGAGGTGAGCCCGGGCGGCGTGGTGCGCCACTACGAGTTCTATCCGGGCGTGATCCACTCGCACGCGCGCCTCACCTACACGCGGGTCGCCGCGGCGATCGAAGGCCGCGAGGCCGATCCTCCGGTGCCCGCGAGCGTGATGCCGAGCCTCGAGAGCCTGTACTCCGCCTTCCAGGCGCTGCTCGGCGCGCGCGCCAAGCGCGGCGCGATCGACTTCGAGACCGTCGAGACGCAGATGATCTTCGACGCGAACGGCAAGATCGAGCGCATCGTCCCGGTGGCGAGGAACGACGCGCACCGCCTGATCGAGGAGTGCATGCTGGCGGCGAACGTGAGCGCCTCCGACTTCCTCGAGAAGAACGAGCAGCCCACGCTCTACCGCGTGCACGAAGGGCCGACGCCCGAGAAGCTCGAGGCGCTGCGTGCGATGCTCAAGGATTTCGCGCTGACCTTGTCCGGCGGCGAGAAGCCGCAGGCGAAGGACTATGCCGAGCTCCTCCGGCGCATCAAGGACAAGCCGTACGCGGGCATGCTGCAGACGGTGATGCTGCGCTCGCTCTCGCAGGCCGTGTACAGCCCGGAGAACGTCGGCCACTTCGGCCTCGCCTACGACGCCTACGCGCATTTCACGTCTCCCATCCGCCGCTACCCCGACCTCCTCGTCCATCGCGCGATCAAGGCGGTGCTCGCCGGCAATCGCTACCAGGCGGGCGACCTCGCGAAGATCGGCGTGCATTGCTCGGAGACCGAGCGCCGCGCGGACGATGCGACGCGCGACGTCGAGGCGTGGCTCAAGAGCTACTACATGCAGGACCGCGTCGGCGAGGAGTTCGACGGCACCGTGAGCGGCGTGACCGGCTTCGGGCTCTTCGTCACGCTCGACGACCTCCACGTCGACGGCCTGGTGCACATCTCCGACCTGGGACAGGACTACTTCCAGTTCGACCAGCAGAAGCACACGCTGCGCGGCGAGCGCAGCGGCGTGCGCTACCAGCTCGGCGGCCGCGTGCGCGTGAAGGTGGTGCGCGTGGACATCGAGCAGGCGAAGATCGACTTCACGCTGGTAACGAACGTCATTGCCGCGAAGGCGGGAATCCCCGAGTGGACTGCCGAACCCCGCGAGGCTCGCTCGGCGGCAGGCGACCCGCGAGCGACGAAGAAACGCCGCAAATGAAGAACCTCACCGGCTTCCACGCGGTCACGAGCCGCCTGCGGCAGCGGCCGCAGACGATCCGCGAGATCTACGTCGACGCGGAGCGCAAGGACGCGCGCGCGAAGGAGCTGCGCGAGCTCGCGCAGCGCCTGGACGTTCGCGTCATCGCCGTCGATGCGAAGCGCCTGGACGGCATGGCGGGCGGCGTGCGCCACCAGGGCGTGGTCGCGCAGGCCGAGCCGCTCGACATGCCGAAGTTCATCGAGGACGTGCTCGAGGGCCTCGAGGAGCCGCCGTTGCTGCTGGTGCTCGACGGCGTGCAGGATCCGCACAACCTCGGCGCGTGCCTGCGCGTCGCCGACGGTGCGGGCGCGCACGCGGTCATCGCGCCGAAGGACCGCAGCTGCGGCCTCACCACCGCGGCGATCAAGGTCGCCTCCGGCGCGGCCGAATCGGTCCCGTACATCGTCGTGACGAACCTCGCGCGCACGATGCGCGAGCTCAAGGAGCGCGGCATCTGGCTCGCGGGCGCCGACGATTCCGCGCCGCAGTCGATCTACGAGTCGCGGCTCGACGGAGCGCTCGGCCTGGTGCTCGGCGCCGAAGGCGAAGGCCTGCGGCGCCTCACGCGGGAAAGCTGCGACCTGCTGGTCTCGATCCCCATGCTCGGCGCCGTGGCGAGCCTCAACGTCTCCGTGGCGAGCGGCATCTGCCTGTACGAAGCGCGCCGGCGCAGGGTCGCCGCCGCCCGCCCCGGCGCGGCGCCGAAATGAGGCCAATTTGGCCGGCATCGGGACAGCCTCCCGGGCCTTCGCTACCATGACGTCGTAGCCGACGACGAAAGGATCGACATGAGCGCTCAACTGGAGGAAGCACAACGGACCGGTCCACGGGCGAGCCTCTACGGGCCCAACGCCCCGGTGCGCGGCCTGCACGCGCTGAACCTGCGCGAGAAGCGGTTCCCGCTCGCCACCGACTTCAGGAACCCGAAGCTCGCCGAGCTCTGGAACCAGGCGAAGCACCTCATCTGGGATGCGGCGACCGACATTCCCTACGCGACCTTCGACCGCAGCAAGTACGCCAAGGAGCAGCTCGACGCGGCGCGCCTGTGCTGGAGCCGCCGCGCGTGGACCGAGTACACGGGCATCGTCGAATCGCCCGCGCTGTGCATCCGCATGTGCCTGGAAGGGCAGCAGTCGATCGAGATGAAGTTCCTGCTCGCCACCAAGGGCTTCGAGGAAGCGCGCCACGCCGAGGCGTCGTTCATGCTGGCGAACGCGATGGGCGGATACGTGCCGGAGCCCCCGCCCGGCGACGCGATCATGAAGATGCTGGTCGCGGGATTCCGCGATCGCATGGGATTCAACCCCGAGGTTCCGGTGGAAGCGGCGGTGGCCGGCTGGCATTGCGTGTCCGAAGGCATCGCGCTCCAGACCTTCCTCGCGCGCTTCGAGTGGACGACGGAGCCGGTGACGCGCGAGGTGATCCGCCTCATCGCCCAGGACGAGATGCGCCACGTCGAGATGGGCTGGGCCTACCTCGAGCAGCGCACGAAGGAGCTCAGCAAGAGCCACGTCGCCGAGATCGAGGCGACCGTGCGCGACGTGATCGAGAACGTGGAGCTCAAGGGATTCCACTCGACGTTCATGCTGCAGGACGCGGAGACGAGCCTGCTGCGCGACGCCGAGGCGATCGCCGCGGAAGCGCGCCTCGGCTTCTGCCCGCCGGACGAAGAGCACAAGTGCTTCGTGAAGACCATCCAGCGCATCCGCGAGCGGTTCGCGCCGATGGGAATCAGGATCCCGCTCTATCCGGAGATCGAGTAGGGTGGCAGGCGGTGCGCGCCCGGCCGGCAAGCTCCCGGTCGTAGATTTCCACGCGTACTTCCAACCGCCCCGATTCCTCGCGCACCTGCGGGGGCGGAAGGACTATCCGCGCATCGAGGCGGCGGGCGGCGGCGAGGCCGTCTTCACCGCCCCGGGCGCGGGCCGCCCGATTCGTCCCGAGCAGCTCGACCTCGATCGACGCGTCGAGCTGATGGACGAGGCGGGCGTCGACACGCAGGTCCTGCGCTTGCAGAACGTCGGCGGGATCGACAGCTTCCCCGTCGACGAGGCGGCCGAGATCGCGCGCATGGTGAACGAGGAGCTCGCCGGGATTGCCGCGCGGTATCCGGGGCGCTTCATCCCGTTCGCCGCGGTTCCGCTGCGCTCGCCGCGGCGCGCCGCCGAGGAGGCGCGGCACGCGGTGCTCGAGCTCGGGCATCGCGGGGTCGGCGTGTCGTGCCATCTCGACGGCGTCGGCCTCGACGACCCGACGTTCGCGGACTTCCTCCACGGAGTGCAGGCGCTCGATGTGCCGCTCCTCGTGCTGCCGAACCATCCGCCCCTGCTGCAGGCGGCGCTCGATCCGTACGGGTGGCTCGCCGGCGCCTTCGGCTTCCAGGTCGACCTCACGTGGGCGGTGCTGCGCCTGCTCGCCTCCGGCGTGGCCGAGCGCGAAGTGCCGCGCCTCACCGTCATCGTCGCGAATCTCGGCGGCGTGCTGGGCGGCATCACCGAGCGCCTCGACCAGTATTGGGAGCGCGTGCACTCGGGATCCGCGACGCTGACAACCAAGCCTTCGCAGGCGCTACGCCGGTTCCATTACGAGACCGCCTCCGCGCATCCGCAGGCCATCGCGCTGGCCGCTTCCATTTTCGGGAGCGACCGGCTGGTCTTCGGAAGCGACTATCCGTCGTTCTCGCTGGACCGCGGCGTGCGCAACGTCGTCGAAAGCCGGCTTTCCCGGGAGGATGTCGACCGGATCCTCGCCGGCAACGCGTCCCGGGTGCTCGCCCGCGCGTCTTCGGATGCAGATACCACCATCGCCTAGGAGCTTAGTCCCATGTTCACGCGATCGACTCCGTTTCGAATCCTGCTCGCCGCCTGGCTCTGCCTGGGCCTCGTCCTCGCCGCCGCGCTTCCCGCCGCGGCCGAGTCCTATCCGTCGCGGCCGATCCGGCTGATCGTGCCGTATCCGCCGGGCGGCAGCGCCGACGTCATGGGCCGGCTCATCGCGGCGGCGATGTCGAAGCCGCTCGGCCAGAACGTGGTGGTCGAGAACAAGGGCGGGGCGAGCGGAAACATCGCCGCGCAATTGGTGGCGAAGTCGCGGCCGGACGGCTACACGTTGATGATCGCCAACGCGCCGGTGCTCGCGATCAATCCGACGCTGTACAAATCGCCGGGCTTCGATCCGATCAAGGATTTCCAGCCGGTGAGCCTCGTCTCCACCGTGCCGCTGTTCCTGTTGGTGAATCCGAAGGCGCCGTTCCACTCGGTGGGCGAGCTGGTCGAGTGGGCGAAGCAGCATCCCGGCGACCTGCACTACGCCGCCGGAAGCTCCGGCAGCACGACCGCGCTCTCGATGGAGATGTTCCTGATGGCGGCGAAGGCGAAGGGCGTGCAGATCGCATACAAGGGAAGCGGCCCCGCGTTGATCGCGCTGATGGAGGGCCAGGTGCCGGTGATGTTCGAGCTGATGCCCTCGGCGATGCCGCTGGTGAAGGACCATCGCCTGGACGCGATCGCGGTCACCACCGCCACGCGCAGCGAGCAGTTCCCGAGCCTTCCCACGATCGCCGAATCGGGCTTCCCCGGGTTCGAGGTGTCGTCGTGGTTCGGCGTGGTGGCTCCGGCCGGAACGCCGCCCGACATCGTCGCGAAGCTCGACGGCGCGATCTCGCAGGTCGTGAAATCGCCCGAATTCAAGGCACGCATGGTGAGCCTGGGCGCGGTGGCGTTGAGCGGCGGGCCCACGGAGTTCGCGCAGCTCATCAGGACCGAGCTCGCGAAGTGGAAGCCGGTGATCCGGGAATCGGGCGCGACGATCGAATGACGCGATCGGTGCGGGCGGCGGTGCCTCCGGCGCGGCGGCATCGCGTGCGGCATCCGGGATGGGAGCACGAGCGATGCACTCCATGGTGAGAAAGACGGCGTTCCTGGTGGAGGACACCCGATCCACGTCGCAGGATGCTGCCGGCGGCATCGCGCGGCGCGTGACCGCCATGGCGGTCCTCTCGAACCCGTGCATCGGCGAAAGCGCGCAGCCGCTCGCGGCGCTCTCGCAGGCGGCGCTCGAGATCGGCGAGACGCTCATGCCGCGCGTGCTCGAGCTGCTCGGCGCGCCCGCGGTGGCCTACGGCAAAGGGGCGATCGTCGGCACGAGGGGCGAGGCCGAGCATGCCGCCGCGCTGCTGCATCCGACGCTCGGCCGCGCGATGCGCGGTGCGATCGGCGGCGGCGCGGCGCTGATCCCTTCGACCGCGAAGGTGGCGGCGCCCGGCGCGACGATCGACGTGCCCGTCGGGCACAAGGACGAAGCGTGGTCGTTCGGACACATCGACACGGTGACCACCGGGCTCGCGCAGGCGCCGCTCGCCGACGAGATCCTCCTCGTCATCGTGCTCGCGGCCTCGTCGAGGGCCGATGCGCGCATCACCTCGAGCGGACCGGCGAATCCGGCCGCCGTGCCGCGTTGATGCCTCAGGCGCGGTGCCTCAGCTCGGGATCGCGCGACTCCATCCCGTTCTCCACGATGAACGCCTTGTATTCCTCGAGCCGCGCGAGCGTGGCGGGCGTGAGATACAGCTGGACGCACCGCGCATCGCCGTCCGATTGCGCCTGCGCGACGATGCCCAGGCGGCGCAGCCGCTCGAGCCGGCGCTGCACCGTCTTCGGCGCGCCGAATTCGCCGGTGCTCAGCTGCTTCATTCCCACGGGCTTGCCCATGCGCTGCCCGTACCCGATGGTCCAGACGAGATCGAGGTCTTCCAGGCTGCCGATGAAGCACAACCTGCTGCGTTCGAACTCCCGTAGCAACCGCTTGGCCAGGAAGAAGTTCCAGTCCGACATGGCGATTTCCTCGCGACGCTGTGCTGCGGCCCTGCACCGGCCTCGCCGCGTCCTCGTCCGCAACCACCGGCCGAGCCGGGCTCTGCCGTCCTTATGGGCCCATTCGCCGCGCTTGGGTGACCGACCCCCGCCGCGCTGCGAGCCTGTGCGATCTTACCTGATCGATTCGCCGCCGGACAACGCGGCGCAACGGCGCGCCCGCGCATGAAAGCCACGCTGCGGCGAGGCGCCGCCTCGACGACGGTCGACGTGGGGCCGGACGAGAGCATCCTGGACGCGCTGCTGCGCTCGGGTGCGGAGGTCGCGTACTGTTGCCGCGGCGGCATCTGCGGCCTGTGCGCCGCGACTCTCGTCTCCGGCCGCGTCGAAGGCTTCGGCGCATCGGTTGCGTTTTCCTCGACGCCGCGGCTCAGGGATGGCGAGATCCTCATCTGCCGCAGCCGGCCGGCGATCGATTGCATCGTGCAGCAGGCCGGCGCGAGCTGGGCCGGGGTCGCCGGGAAGCCGCGCGAGCTGCAGGTCGCCGCACGCGAGGTGCTCGAGGATCGCATCGTGCACATCCGCATCGCGGCGGAGAGCGAGCTCGATCCGCTGCGCTTTCGCGCCGGCCAGCACGTGCGCCTGGAGGGCTTGCCGGCGGACGAGGAGGTTCCCGGCCGGCTGTTCATCGCGTCGCGCCCCGGATTGCCGTATCTCGATTTCTACCTGCCGCAGGGCGATCGGCCGATTTCATCGCGCCTCGCGCCGGGCCGGACGGTGCTCATCGGCGAGCCGGCCGGAAGCGCGAGCCTGCGCGAGGACGAGATGCATCCGGTCGTGGTCGTCGCCGAGAAGGCGGGTCTCGCATCGGCGCTGGGGATTCTCGACGCGCTATCCACGTACCAGGTGTCGCGGCCGGCATCCCTCGTGATGCGGGCAGACGCGGACTCGCTGCTCGCGCGCATGCTGCTCGAGCTGGTGGACCGCGCGTGCATTCCCGTTCGACGGCTCGAATCGTCCGGGGACGAGCTCGCCGCGGCGGTCGAGGAGGCGATCGTCGAGCTCCACGAAAGCACGCACCTCGCGATCTCCAGCTTTCGCGGATACGTGAAGGGGACGAGCGCGTCCATCGTCGCGGCGCGGCGTGCGCTGCACGGTCGCGGGGTTCGTCCCTGGAACGTGCACGTCGAAGAGATCGATTGATCGAGCGATCGCGCGTCCCGGCGCGATCGTCGTGCAAGGCGGGCGGGAGCCGGTTTTTCGGCGCCGGCCGCTCGGGGTCCCCGAGTTTGCGATAATCGTCGCTTCCTCCCGCCGTTTCCCCCATCCCATGCGACCCTTCCGTCCGATCGCCGCGCTCCTTGCGGCAGCCTTGCTCGTCCTTGCGCCTTCGTTCGCGTCCGCACAGAGAGAGGCGCTCGCGACGCCATCGAGCTCCTCGGGCGCGGTGCAGCACGCCGCCTTCAGCGAGAAGCTCGGAGCGCCGATCCCCGTCTCCGAAATCCGCAAGGTGACCGAGGTCGAGGGCATCACCGAGTACCGCCTGCCCAACGGCCTCGAGGTCCTGCTCTTCCCGGACGCCTCGAAGCCGACGATCACGGTGAACATCACTTACCTCGTCGGGAGCCGCTTCGAGAACTACGGCGAGACCGGCATGGCGCACCTGCTCGAGCACCTGATGTTCAAGGGC
>Ga0134126_10002020_pt1 | contig 25761 bp, 26 predicted proteins | sample KB31752_FD_96881 | JGI IMG/M metagenome (GOLD analysis project Ga0134126, IMG submission 96881) | Terrestrial soil microbial communities with excess Nitrogen fertilizer from Kellogg Biological Station, Michigan, USA - KB3-175-2 | ecosystem: Environmental > Terrestrial > Soil > Unclassified ... | reverse complement strand
GGCGGCGGCCTGGCAGTGGCTGGAACGCATGAAGGGCCGCGCTCTGATGGACGCGCTGAGCGAGACTCCCTTTGTTAGTGATAAAAGGCCGGGGGCGGAGCGGTCGCGAGCGGCCCAGCAGGATCTGCGGGTACGGGCCGAGCCCCCGGACTTCGCGGAGGTCCGGGCGCTGCTGGCGGCCGAGGAGCGGGCGGCTCGTGGCCGGCGGGTGGTGGTGGCCGAGTACCTGTGCACTCCGGAGCGGACGCTGCTGTTCGGGGCGCGGGCGGACTGGGCGGAGCCGCGGGTGAGGCCGGTACGGCTGGACCACGCGGTGCTGCGGCGGTTCGCGGCGAGCACGTTCCGCGCCCCTAGCGGGGTGAGCCTGATGCGCGACCTGACGGACGGCGGGATGGCGGCCTGGCACATGTTCGCTCCGCTGCTGGCGCCGCTGGCTGACTGGAGCGAGCCGGATGACGTGATTTACCTGGTGCCGCACGGGCTGCTGCACGACCTGCCGCTGCACACGCTGCCGCTGGGGGGCGTGCCGCTGATCGAGCGCAATCCGGTCTGCTACGTCCCGGCCAGCGCGGTATTGCGGCACACGCTGGGCGGGCCTGCCCTGACGGCCAGCAAGAGGGCGCCAGCGGCGGCGGTGTTCGGGGACGCCCGCGGTGATCTGCGGCACGCGCGGCAGGAGGCAGCGGCGGTCGCGGCGATGTTCGGGGTGACGGCCGAACTGGGCGAGGCGGTGACCAGGGGCCGGGTGCTGGAGGCGCTGGAGACGGCGGGGGTGGTGCACATCGCGGGGCACGGGCGGTTGTCCACGGGAGACGGCTTCGCCTCCCGGCTGGACCTGGCCGACCGTGAGGTGCTGCTGGCGGGTGACCTGCTGGGCCGCCGGTCCCGGGCCGGACTCGCGGTGCTCAGCGGTTGCGAGACGGGAGTGAGCGAGCAGCGGCCGGGCGATGAGGTGGTGGGGTTCATCCGCGCGCTGCTGCTCAGCGGGGTGCGCAGCATCGTGGCTAGCCAGTGGCGGGTGGCCGACGCGTCGACGCAGGACCTGCTGTGCGGGTTCCACCGGGCGGCGCGCGACCGGGAGTTGCCACTGGCCGAGGCGCTGCGCCAGACGGTCAGGGAGATTCGCAAGGATCGGCGGTACGGCCACCTCTACCATTGGGGAGGCTTTGCGCTGGTCGGCTCGTGGAGGTGAGACGGTTGGCAGTAGATCCGGCAGGCGGCGTCCGGGCGACGGCGCTGTGGGCCGAGCCCGAGTTGGTGATCGACGATGAGTCTGAGCGCTCGGAGTCATTTGGCCAGGAGGCGGCCAGCGCCGATCAGCAGATCCGGGTCCTGGCCCGTGCCAACCGGCTGGGGCTGGCCTGCGATCCGGCGACCCGGCATCCGGGCGAATCGGCCGCTGGCGACGTGCTCGACTTCCCGCTGCGCTGCGTGGCCCACGCGCATCCCGACTGCCGGTTCCGATGGGTCCGGGTCACGCTGGACCTCGGTGGCACGGCCGGGGCGTCGATCCAGGACCTGAGCCCCCGCGATGAGGTCAGCGAACACCCGGTCAAGATCACGACGACGTACCATGGCGGGCTGTCGTTCTCGATCAGCGCCCTGCCGGTGAGCCCGGAACTGTCGGCGGAGCGGACCACGGAGCAGGACGTCTTCTTCCCGTCCATCACGGCGTCCGGCATTGGCTTCAGCTACGCGATCTGGGACTTCACGGCCATCGGCGAGGCGCCACTGCACGTGGACCGGACGCTGCGGCTGCTGGCCACGGTGCCGCCCGCGGCGGCCGAGGTCCCGGTCCGGCTCACGCTGCGGGCGTCGGTCTCGGCGCGCGGCTTCCTGGGTCGGATTCCGCTGGTCGGGCGGCAGACGGCCACGATCCCGCTGCAAGCCGCGGGCGGCTAGGCAGGTGGAGCTCGAATACTGAGCCTTCGCCTATGGTGCTCTGGACGTGCACCGAGCCCTGGTGGGCCTCGGTGATCGCCTTGACCACGGCCAGACCGAGGCCGAACCCGCCGGTCGCCCGGCTGCGGCCGACGTCGATGCGGGCGAACCGGCCGAAGATGCGGCCGACCTCGGCGTCCGGGATCCCAGGACCGGAGTCGGAGACGGCCAGGATGACGCTGTCACCCTCGCGGCGGGCGCTCAGCTCGATCTGGCCGTCGGCGCCGGTGTGGTAGACCGCGTTCTCGACCAGCGCGTCCAGGGCCAGGGTCAGCCGATCGCCGTCGGCCTGCACGGTCGCCTCGGCCAGGGTCCCCAGGGACCACCGCCGTGGGGTGTGGCTCCACCGGTGCAGGGTCTCGAGCATGAGGTCCGCGACGTCCACCGGGGCCGGGCGCAGAAAGTCGGGGCTGTCGGTGGCGGCCAGCAGGAGCAGACGGCTGGTGAGCCGGCGCAGCCGCAGCAGCTCATCCACGGCGACCCTGGCGTCCTTGGCGATGGTCTGGTCGGTGGCGGCCTTCTCGATGAACTCGGCGTGGCCAAGCGCGATGGTGATGGGGGTGCGCAGCTCGTGGGAGGCGTCCTGCAGGAACTGGCGCTGCTGGTCGAGCAGCCGCAGGTTGTGCTCCGAGACGCGCTTGATCTCGTCCATCGCGGTCGCCCGGCGCCGGGAGTGCCAGACCATGACCACGAACATCATGGCCAGCAGTGGCACCTCGGCAAGGTAGTCGGCGTCCTGCTCGCCGCGCAGCACCTGCCAGCCGATCAGGCCGCCAGTCGCCAAGGTCAGCGTGGCGGTGGTGACGATCGTGGAGCCCAGGCGCCACAGACGGAAACCGTAGATCAGGGTCAGGCTGACCCAGATGATCAGGAACGGCACGGTCTGCCACTCGGGCAGGACCCGCATGGCCAGCAGGTTCAGCAGGATGAAGACCGCTAGCGCGATGTCCACCCAGTAGGAACGGGCCAGATGACGAACCCGGTCATGACTCATTCAGCCACACCCCTCGGCGCGCGGAGCGGCGGTCGCCGTGGCCAGCGTGCTCGGCACACAGCCGTTCTATGTGCCGTCCCCAGGTCAGCGCCAACGGGATTCTACGGCCAACACCCCTATTCCGGGTATCTCTCCCTGGCCCGGTCTGGGCCGACCTAGTCCGGGAGAGCGGCCAGGTGAAGGCGGTCGAGCCGGTCCGCGTCGCCGACGATGTAGATCTCGGTGATCCGGCGCTCGGGGCTGACGGCAAAGGTGAGCACCACCTGCGGGTGCCCGGCGGGTGCCCACACGATCCCCACAGTCCCGTCGACCAGGGCCAGCTCGGACTGCCGGGCCCTGGCCGCGGACATGATCGCGCCACGGGCGACGACCTCCGCGCCGCGCAGCACCGTCGGCCGCCCGCCAGGGACAACCGCGCCGTCGCCGGTCAGCACCACCTCGGAGTCCAGCAGGGCGACGAGCGCCGACAGGTCACCGCCGCGCGCGGCGGTGAGGAACGCGTTGGCCACCTCTCGCTGGCGGGCCAGATCCGCGGCGTGATCGGGGCTCGAGGCCCCGCGTACCCGGCGCCGGGCCCGGCTGGCCAGCTGCCTGGTTGCTTCCGGGGAGCGTCCGAGCACCTCGCCTACCTCGTGGAACGGCATGGCGAACATGTCGTGCAGCACGAACGCAAGCCGCTCGGCCGGGGTGAGCGTGTCCAGCACGACCAGCAGGGCCAGGCCGACCGAGTCTGCGAGCACGGCCTCGTCCTGAGGGTCGGCTGGGGGCTCGGGGCTGACCGCGCTGGGTCCGTCGCCCACGCCAGCCTGGACGGCCAGTTCCGCCGCCCCGGGCCAGGAATCACCGACCGGCTCCTCGTGCCGGTGCTTGCGAGCGCGGAGCATGTTCAGGGATACCCGCGCCACCACCGTGGTCAGCCAGGCGCCGAGGTTCTCGACCTGGCTGGCGTCGGTGCCGGTCAGTCGCAGCCACGTGTCCTGGACCGCGTCCTCAGCGTCGCTTGTCGAGCCGAGCAGCCGGTAGGCCACCGCTCGCAGGTGCTGGCGGTGCTCTTCGAAGGCGGCTGCCAGCCAGTCAGTGTCGGCCATGTCCTTAGTTCCCTCGTCGCCAGGTGTCACCACCTTGACACCCGGCGCCGGGCGGATGTGACATGAGGGCCGACCAGATGACTGCGAAGCGTCGGGCCTGGCTGGAGAAGCTAGAGCCGATTTATGTGGCGGATGGTTCGGAGCGGCTCTGGAAAGTTCGGCTGGCTGGCCAATCCCGAGCCAGCGGCCAGTCCCCCATACCGGGTGAGCTGGCCGCTTCGACCAACTAACGCATTGCCCAACTGGCGGGCGCAATCGAGTGCAGCTGACGGGCGGGATTTATGCAATCGTTAGTGCATGCGCGTTGTCGTGCGCGTGGATGTCTTAGGTGTGAAGGTAGACGTTCGGGCCCACGACAATGTGGGTGTGAGCGGGGGCGGCCGGTGCATACGTACCCGCCATGGCTATCGCCGGGCTGGCCAGGATGGCTCCGGAGGCGCCGAATGCAAGGACTACTGAAAATAGGATGGTTCGCCCGGTGCGCATGATTCCCTCCATGGCATTTCCCGTGGCCAGGGGGCTCGCCACGCGAGGTCTGGAGCCCTTACGGCGTGTCTATGTCATGGCGAGTTATATCCGGCATCTAGCCAATTCATGCATGAAGCAGAGACTTTTTTAAAGAGTCGTTAAAAATGAAATTAATGTGATAGCTGGCGCGTTTCTTGCAGGCCGGATTGATGCATTTAAATGAGAGAGTTCTCGCGCAGAGTGCGCTGCAAGGGTCCCAGCAACTTTCACTTTGGGCTGCCAGAGAGCCCAACAGGCCATTACTACCAGATGCGGCGTAAGCTGTTAAGGATCCTGCCCGATACATTCCCTTGTATCCGTAATGTTCGGGTAGTAAAGTACCCTCCGTGCTCTCTGTGCCTGCCGTTACCCTGGCCGGGGCGCTGATCGGCCGTGACAGTGAGATGGCGGTACTGAGCAACCTCGTAAAGGAGGTGGCCACCGGGCAAGGCGGGCTGCTCCTGATCGAGGGCGAGCCAGGCATCGGCAAGTCGGCGCTGGTCCGGGCGGCCACGGTTAAGGCCGCCGAGGCCGGGTGCGAAGTGTTCTGGGGTGCCGGCGACGAACTCGGGCAGGCGCTGCCACTGCTGCCGCTGCTAGAGGGACTGCGGGTCAGGGAGGAGTCAGCCAATCCCCGGCGGGCCACGATCCTCAAGCTGCTTCGCGGTGAACTAGCCGCCGAGCGCGGCACGGACGTGTCCGCCGCGCTGGCCGAGCAGTTGCTGGCGCTGGTGGCCGAGCAGTGCGCGATCCAGCCCACGGTGCTGGTCATCGACGATCTCCAGTGGGCGGACCAGGCCAGCGTCGCGCTGTGGAGCCGACTGGCCCGACTGATCAGGCAGACACCGCTATTGCTGGTCGGGACGATGCGCCCGGTGCCGCAGCGCGATGACCTGCTGGCGCTGCGGCGGATGGTCGGTGACGCGGCCCGACTCCAGCTGACCGGGCTCGCCGAGGATGCCGTGGCCGAGCTGGTGGGGACCCTCGCGGGCGGCGTGCCCGATGAGCGGCTGATGGGGCTGGCGCGAGACGCGGCGGGCAACCCGCTGTACGTCACCGAGCTGCTCGCGGCCCTCAGCCGTGGCTCCAGCCTGGTCGTGACGGACCAGGGCGCTGCCGAGCTGACTAGCGGCCCGGTGCCGGGCTCGCTGTCGGCGGCCATCGCGGATCGTCTCGACTTCGTGTCCGGCCCGGTGCGTGAGGTGCTGCAGGCCGCGGCGCTGCTGGGCGTGGAGTTCGCCGTCTCCGATCTGGCGGCGCTCCTGGGCCGCAGCGTGGCCGACCTGGTCCCGGCCATGGAGGGAGCCCGCGCCGCGGGCGTGCTGGGCGAGTCAGGCTACGGTCTCGCGTTCCGCCATCCCCTGATCCGTGCGGCACTGTACGACGTGATACCCGCTCCGGTCCGAGCCGCCTGGCATCGTGACGCGGGCCGCGCTCTAGCCCAGGCCGGTGCGCCGGCCGACCGGGTCGCCCGGCAGCTGCTCTGGGCCGTCGACGGATCCGGCGGCCCGGTCGAGCCAATGGACGAGTGGATACTGAGCTGGCTGGCCCAGACCGCCGAGCTGCTCATCGGCCAGGCGCCCAAGGTCGCGGCCGAGTTGCTGCGCCAGGCCGTGGCCAGCGCCCGGCCGGGCTCGGCCCATTACGACGGCCTAGTGGGCCGACTGGCCGACGCGCTCTACCGGCTGGGCGACGTGGCCGAAGCCGAGCACGTGGCTACCGGCGCCCTGATGCACGCGACCGACCCAGACCTGATAGTCGATCTGCACTGGACCCTGGCCCAGTGCAGCATGCGGGCCGGCCGGTCCGAGGAGTTCCTGGCCACGCTCGACCAGGCCCTGGACGCACCGGGGATCTCCGCCGGACACCGCGCGCGGCTGCTGACGCTGGCGGCCCGGACGCACAGTTACGTGGGCGAGGTCGAGAAGGCCAGTCAGGCCGGGCACATCGCGCTGGAGGCAGCGACCGACGCCGGCGACAACTGGGCCATGGGCTGGGCGCTGCACGTCCTGACCATCGTGAACGCCGTGCAGGGAAAGATCGATCAGGCGCTCGAGCTGTCCGATCGGGCCCTGAGCGTTACCCGGACCGACTCCGCGCTGACCGACCTGCGGCTGCTCCTCCAGATCAATAAGGCCCTGATGCTGGGCAACCTGGACCGCTACCAGGAGGCCATCGCCGCGGCCCGGCAGGCCCGCGACCTCGCCGACCAGGTCGGGACCGTGATCCGGCTCGCCCAGGCGCATACCGCGCTGGCCCAGCTGCTGTCCGACACCGGCGGCTGGGACGACGCGCTGGCCGAGGTGGACGCGCTGCACGAGGATCTGAAGGAGCCCACGGCGGCGTGCTGCGACCTGGGCGTGGCCGCCGCCATCCGCTTTCACCGCGGCGATGCGGCCGCGGCCCGGCGGCATCTGGCCGCCGCCGACCCGCACGCCGATCGGATCGGCAACCGCGTCATCGCGCCTCTGGCCCTGGCCCGGAGCCTGGACTGCGAGTACCGGGACCAGCTGCCAGCAGCCCTGGCCGCGCTGACCGCCGGGTTCACCGACAGCAGCGAGGAACTCGAGGAGATCGAGGATCTGCTGCCCGACGCTGTCCGCCTGGCCACGACCATCGGCGACCTGGACACGGCGAGGGACCTGGCTGGACGCGCCGCGGCGCTCGCCGCCGAGTCGACGATCCCGCACCGCCAGGCGAATGCTCTGTACTGCTCGGCCCTGGCGGGCCATGATGCCGCCCGGCTGCTCGACGCGGCCGAGCGTTACCGCGAGGCCGGCCGCATCCTGCCGCGGGCCAGGGCCCTGGAGGCGGCCGCCGAGAGCTTCGTCGGCGTAGGTGACCGCGACCAGGCCCGGGCCGCGTTCACCCAGGCCGTCGAGATCTACACCACGCTAGGCGCCGCTGCGGACGTCGCCCGGCTGCAGGCCAGGTTCCGGGCCCACGGCATCCGCCGTGGCCCGCATACCAAGCACCGCCAGGCGCAGAGCGGCTGGGACAGCCTGACTCCCACCGAGATCAAGGTCGCCGCTCTGGTGGAGAAGGGGCTGACCAACCCGGAGATCGCCGCCAGGCTGTTCCTGTCTCCCCGGACTGTGGCCACCCACGTTTCCCACATCCTCAAGAAGCTCGATGTCCATTCGCGGATCGACATCGCCCGCGAGGCGGCGTTGCGCAACGCCTCGGCGAAGTGAGGGCAAGAAAAAGGTGGGTGTGAGCCCCCGGCCGGGGGCGTGTACGGCCGATCGATGGGCGTGTAGGACCGATCGGCTAGCACACCGGGGGCTCACGACTATGGGGGGTGTTGCTGTGATTGTTGATGTGAGCCCCCGGCCGGGGGCGTGTACGGCCGATCGATGGGCGTGTAGGACCGATCGGCTAGCACACCGGGGGCTCACGTTCTTGTGGGCATGACGCTGACCGCGCCGCAGGCTGCGGCCGTATGCCCTCGTCAACATGGGTCCTGGAACGGCAGCGTGAAGTACACCGCCTTGCCCCAGGGTGTCCGGTAGAAACCCCAGCATTCGGACAGCGTGGCCACCAGCATCAGGCCCCGTCCCGCCTCGGCATCGGGCGGCACGTTCGCTGGTTCCGGTAAGCACGGCGACGTGTCATGCACGTCCACCCGCAGCTGCCGCTCGTCACAGGTGAGGACCAGCGTCATGGTCCCGCCCGACGAGTGCGTGATCGCGTTGGTGACCAGCTCGCTGGTGAGCAGGACCGCGTCCGACTCATCTACCGGAAGGTCCCAGGCACAGATGGCTGCGCGGACCTGGGTGCGAGCTTCGACCGCTGCGCGCGGTCCTACCTCGAGGGAGATGCGACGGGGCTGTCGGACAGCGAGGCGTGCTGGCGTCATCGTGACCATGCTTTGCTTCCTTGCTAGACCGGCGCGATCTGGCCGGGTGAGGGGGGTCACCCTGGGGGGCCAGTCAGCGGAGATCCAGTCAAACTGTTGGATCGCGCCGGTGATTGCATGACAACTCTCCTGCAAGTTGCACGGCAAGACATCGGTCGGATGACGGATATACGAAGGCACTTCGGGCGCCTCTGGGGGGATCCGAGGGCCTGGTGATGACTTGTGTGACGTGAGATATGCGCCTCAAGGGCGATCGGGCGCGACAGGCCGCCTACGTCCGGCAGGCGCGCATCTCAGATCGCAGGGGGCCTGGCGGGTGAGGCCGCCGGGCGGTAGCCTCCTCGTGCCTAACCCCGCCGGATGCGCGGGGCCGAACGAGAGGAGGAAGGCAATGAATCCGATGATCGCTGCGCCTCCTTCCTTCCCGGGTGCGGACTCGATCTGAGCCCTGGGCGGACGGGGCGCGTCTCCTGAGGAGAGTGCCTTGACCGCAACACCGCACGACCTGGTCATTCGTCCGATCACCGGCCCGGACGAGCTTGACCTGTTCTGCCAGCTCCCTTACGTCCTCAACGAGGAACTGGCCGACGACCTAACCGCCGGCCGCCGGCAGCCAGGCTGGATGTGGGTGGCCCTGCGCGGCGGCCGTCTCGTGGCCCGCGCCGCCTGGTGGACCTTCCTGGGGAGCGGCGATCCTGAGGTCCTCGACATTTTCGACATCGATGACCGCATCGGGACCACCCAGGGTCTCGACACCGCCGCGGGTCTTCTCGTCAAGGCGGCGGCGGAAGTTATCCCCGCCGGCGATCCCGTGCCCCAGTACAGCCGCTTCGTCCCGCCGGACTGGCGCGATCACAGCGCCCAACGACGAGTCGTCAAGGATCGCATGGCGGCCATCGAGCAGACGGGCGGGCGCCTATTTGTCGAACGGCTGCGCCTGGAGTGGCGTCCGGGCACGCCCATCCCCGAGCCGACCGGTCGCCTGACCTTCCGGCCGGTTGATGACCAAAGCCAGTTCATCACCCTGCTGAAAGCAGTCCTCGACGGCACGCTGGACGCCCAGGATCGGGCCGATCTGGCCCGGATGCCCGCTGAAGAGGTGGCGCTCAAGCAGTACCAGGACGATCTGCTGCGCTTCGACAGTCCCCGGGAATGGTGGCGAATCGCGGACGGGCCGGACGGCGAGCCCGTCGGCTTCGTCATCCCCGCGCACAACGACAACCCGATCATCGCCTATATCGGCGTCCTACCCGCGCACCGGGGACACGGCTATGTCCATGAGATCCTCGCCGAGGGCACCCGCATACTCGCAGGCCAGGGTGTAGTGCGGATCCGGGCCTCAACAGATCTTGGCAACGCCCCGATGGCCCACGCGTTTCGTCAGGCCGGATGGGTTAACTTCGGCCGGACGATCAACATGACCTGGGATGACCGGGAGGTCCTCACATGACCAGTAAGTTCACCGAGCTGGCGATCGACTGTGCCGATCCCAGCGGTCTGGCCCGGTTCTGGTGCGCGGTCCTTGACTACGAGGTGCGGGAGGAGGACGAGGACGACGGAATAGTCACCATTGGCTCGCCTCAAGTGCCTGAGGGTAAGGAGCGTCCAGGCCCAGTGCCACCGACGTTGACATTCGCCCGAGTGCCCGAGGCCAAGGCGGTCAAGAACCGGGTCCACCTCGACGTCAACCCGACCGACAGGGAGCAGGACGAAGAGGTCCGTCGCCTGCTCGACCTAGGTGCCCGGCACGCCGACGTCGGCCAGACCGGCGAAGAGAGCTGGGTCACCCTCGCCGACCCGGAGGGGAACGAGTTCTGCGTCCTGGCCAGCCGCCACCCCTGACCGGCGATCGGCCTGGCCGAGGCACACTATGGGGGTGACGTTGACGACTCGGATGCTCACGCCGGAGACCTGGGACGACTTCGCTGCGCTCGTCGAGGCTAATAACGGCGTCTGGGGTGGTTGCTGGTGCATTGGATTCCACCCCGAGGGCGTGGGCCACGGGCGCGAAGCAAACCGGGAGCTGAAGCGTGGGCATGTGATACGCGGCACGGTCCACCAGGTGCTCGTCTACGACGGTGAGCGCTGCGTCGGCTGGTGCCAGTTCGGACCACCGGCCGAGGTGGCTACCATCAAGAACCCTAAGGCGTATGAAAAGGGCCTAGCCGAGCTGCCGGACTGGCGGATTGGGTGCATCTTCACCAACTCGAAGGACCGCGGCAGGGGCGTCGCCGACGCGGCGGTCGCGGCGGCACTCGACGAGATCAAGCGGGCCGGCGGCGGCGTCGTCGAGGCCTATCCGGAGCAGACCGAGGAGCGGCCTCCGCAGCGTAGCGCCTATCTGCATACAGGACCGGAGGAGCTGTACGCGCGATACGGCTTCACGCGGGTTCGGAAGATCGCTAAGTGGCGATGGGTCATGCGCGCCAAGATCTGATCTAGCCCGGCCGGCGGAACGTCAAGAGCATCCGGTGGCCGGGCCGGGCTGGAATACGCGGACCTCTTGCGGACAGCGGCAGGCGACGGCGATCTTGGCAGCCCATTTCAGCGCCTCCTCGCGTGCGGGTACGTCGACGATCGTCAGCCCGCCGATGACCTCCTTAGTCTCTGGGTGCGGACCGTCAGTGACCAACCCGTCGGTGTCCACCACGCTCGCTGCCGGGCTTTCCAGGCCGCCGGCGAACACATACACGCCGGCGTCCTTGGCTTCCCGGATCACCGCAAGTGCAGCTGCGGACACGTCGGTCATGTCCTCGTCGGGAATGTGGTCCATCGCGTTGAAGTCGAACGAAATCAGGTACTGCGTCATCCCAGCTCCTCGTCCTGGCGTCTCCTGCGGAGGTATCTCACTTCCGCTACGAACGCCTCGCTCGGATTCGACAGGTTGTCGGCAGGTAATTCTCACGAGATGGTGGAGAGTTTTGCCTGGTGGAGCTATCCGGATTCGAACCGGAGACCCCCTGCTTGCAAAGCAGGTGCTCTAACCAGCTGAGCTATAGCCCCAAAGTGTGCCGTCCAAGGGTACCCTGCTGAGCCTCGTTCGCCGGTTCGGGCACTGCGTCCTCCGGCGCCAGGCGCGGTGCGGTTACGTGAGAGGCCGCGCGGCCGGGCTCGGCCGAACCCGCCAGTACGGCGGGCAGGTCGGCCACGCTGTCCAGGACATGGGTCGCTCCGGCCTGCCGGAGCCGGGTGGCCGGATGAGTGCCGGTCAGCACCGCGACGACCATCCCGGCACCGGCCCGGCAGCCGCACTGGACGCCACTATCAGTGGACTGGATGACGACGGTGTCGCGGACATCATCGACCCCGAGGCTCAGCATGGCCTGGAGCACGAGGTCGGGTGCGGGACACCCGCGCGGCACGTCGTCCGCGCCGAGGATCAGGTCGACGCGATCCTGCCAGCCAAGCGCGGTCAGGAAGACGCTGAGCTGACGGTGGGAGATGGAGCTCATCACGCAGATGCGCACGCCGGAGCCGGCCAGCGCGTCGAGTACCTCGCCCGCCCCCGGCACGGGCTGCACGCCGGATCGCTGCACGGCTCCGCTGAGGGACCGCTCGAAGGCCAGGTGCGCGGCCTGAGCCCTGGCCTCATTACCGGGGAAGAGCTCGCGCAGCACGTCGATGGACGACTTGCCGCGGGCCCGGTGCACCCGCGCCATGCTCCGCGCGAAGGCGGCGGTGCCGGTGACAACCCCCTGCGTCGCGATGGCCTCGGCATAGGCCTTTTCCAGGGTGCCGTCGTCCACCATGGTGGTGCCGATCAGCCCGAAGCACGCGAGCGTATGCGCCGACATGTGCTTCACCACCCGGCCCCTGGCCCCCGCTGGCGACAGTGCGACACGCGGCGACTAGTCGTCGGCGGTGGTGGCCTCGGTCCACAAGTCAAGCTCGGCCCGGTCCGCCTGCACCTTCCGCCACACGGCGAAGGCGCTCAGGGCCAGCAGGGCGATAACGAGCAGTTTTTTCACGGTGCGCACTCCTTGAGGATCTGGGCTCCAGCGGTCGCGGGCCACGCGGTCCGCAGCCTGCATGGGCGACTCCTGAGCCTAGCAAGGCGAGCGGTCAGCGTTGCCGCTCCACGCGAGTCTCATCCCACACCGGCCCTGCCGCCTCATAGACCTCGCCACTTGACCCGAACACCACGAAACGGTCGAACGACTTGGCGAACCACCGGTCGTGGGTGACGGCGAGCACCGTCCCCTCGTAGAACTCCAGGCCCTCCTGAAGGGCCTCGGCGCTGGCCAGGTCGAGGTTGTCGGTGGGCTCGTCCAGGAGTAGCAGCGTCGAGCCGGCCAGTTCCAGCAGCAGGATCTGCAACCGCGCCTGCTGACCGCCGGACAGGCTGCCGAACGGCTGCCGGGCGCACACCTGGAGCTCGTACCGGGCCATGGCGGACATGGCCTCGTTGATCAGCAGCGCGTGCTCGGTCATGGGGATCTCGAGCGGCGTCCGCTTCTCCAGATCGGGCCGCGCGTGGGTCTGCGCGAACATGCCGGGCACCACCCTGGCCCCGAGCCGGGCCACGCCCTGATGCCGGACGTCGTCGCCCGCCAGCAGGCGCAGGAAGTGCGACTTCCCGGAGCCATTAGAGCCGAGCACGGCGACCCGCTCGCCGTACCAGACCTCCAGGTCGAAGGGCTGCATGAGCCCGGACAGCTCGAGCTGCTCGCAGATGACCGCACGCTTGCCGGTGCGCCCGCCACGCAGCCGCATCCGCACGTTCTGCTCCTTGGGCGCCAGCTCGGGCGGGCCTTCCTCCTCGAACTTGCGCAGCCGGGTGACCGCGGCCTGGAGCCGCGAAGCCATGGCGTCGTTATAGGAGGCTTTCAGCCGGTACATCCGCACCAGCTGTTTGAGCTTCTCGTGCTCCTCGTCCCAGCGGCGCCGCAGCTCGTCGAGGCGGTCGTTGCGCTCGCGGCGGGCCTCGGCGTAACTGGCGAACCCGCCACCGTGCACCCAGACGCTCTTGTCCTCGACGGTGATGATCCGCTGGGCACAGGCGGCGAGTAGCTCGCGATCGTGGCTGACCAGCAGGACGGTCTTCTGAGTGGCGGCGAGCTGCTGCTCAAGCCAGACCTTCCCCGGTACGTCCAGGTAGTTGTCGGGCTCGTCGAGCAACAGCACCTCGTCCTTGCCGCGCAGCAGCGACTCCAGGACCAGGCGCTTCTGCTCGCCGCCGGACAGCGTGCGGACCTCCCGCCACCGGCAGTTGTCGTAGCTGATGCCCAGGGCAGCCACGCAGCAGGCGTCCCAGTGCACCTCGGCGTCGTAGCCGCCGGCGTCACCCCACTCGGTCAGCGCCCTGGCGTAGCGCATCTGAGTCGGCTCGTCGTCGCGCTCCATCATCTGCAGCTCGACCTGGTCGAGCCGGGCGGCGGCGTCCCGAACGCGCGGGGCGGAGACCGAGAGCAGCAGGTCCCGGACGGTGGACTCGTCGCGGATCCCGCCGACGAACTGCCGCATGACGCCCAGGCCGCCACTGGAGCTGACCGTGCCCGACTGCGGCGTGAGGTCACCGGTGACCAGGCGCAGCAACGTGGTCTTGCCGGCCCCGTTCGGCCCGACCAGCGCCGCGATCGCACCGTCGCCGACGCGGAATGAGACGTCATCAAGCAGCACCCGGCCGTCCGGGAGGGTGTGCGAGAGATGCGCCGCCTCGACGTGGCCCATCTCGTCTCCCCGTTTCCTCGTCGGCCGGTTGCGCCCGGGCGCCGGGCCGCTCCGGCTGGCGGCCCCAAGACACTAAACGCTGCTCGCTCGTGCAGTTCAACGGATTTTCTTGCGCGCGGATGCCCGTGTCAGCCAAGTCTGGCGGGATTGAGCCACGTCGGCCAGGCCTGGCGGTAGTACACCGGTGTCCTATGCCCGACAATGGCCGCATGGACCCGCAGGGCTTCAGCGACAACTCCCGGCTCCGCGCCTCGGACGCCGACCGCGACCAGGCCGCGTCGGTGCTCAACAACGCCATGGCCGAGGGGCGGCTGACGGCCGAGGAGCATTCCGAGCGGCTGGACGCCGTCTACGCCGCGAAGACCCACGCCGACATCGTGCCGCTGCTGGATGACCTGCCCGGCCAGGGCACCGCGCTGGCCCCGGCCCAGTCGTCCGGCGCGCTGGCCCCGGCGGGCCCGGTGAACCGCATCGTGGCCATCCTCAGCGGGGCATCCCGCAAGGGCGCCTGGCACGTCGAGCCGGCGATGGACATCGTGACGGTCTTGGGCGGCGCGGAACTCGACTTCCGCGAGGCGGTGCTGCCGGCCAGGGAGATCAACCTCAGGGTGACCAGCGTGCTGGGCGGGGTGGAGATCATCGTGCCGCCCGAGATGCGGGTCATTGACTCGGGCTCGGCGATCCTGGGCGGCCGCGAGATCACCGGCGACAGCGACGAGTCGGCCCGGCCGGACGCGCCGGTGCTGCGGATCAGCGGCACCTGTGTGCTGGGCGGCCTGGACGTCAAGCGCAAGCGCCGCAAGGGAGACAAGGGTCGCAGGGGCCCCACGCTCCGCCTCGAGTCGAGCTGACTCGACCACCCGGACCACCCACCAGCGCGGGAGCTAGAGCGGCCGGACCGGAGCGCGGCGCCGCATCGGGTCGGCCAGGGCCGAGGTGAGCTGGTCCAGGGCCTGGACCGTGTGCGCGCTGACCACCGCGTCGCAGTGCGGCCAGGCCGCGGCCATGCCGCCGGCCAGCGGCTGGTAGCTGGCGCTCTTGGTGCGCGGGTTGACCCAGACGATGCGGTAGGCCACCAGCGACAGCCGCTCCATCTCCCGGCGGACCAGGTCCGGGTCGCCGGTGTCCCAGCCGTCGGAGACGATCAGCACCACCGCGCCGCGGGCCATGCCCCGGCGGCCGTAGGAGTCGTTGAACTGGCGCAGCGCCTCACCGATCTTGGTGCCGCCGAGCCAGTCCGGGGCGGCCCGTCCGGCCCGCTCCAGGGCCGGGCCGGGCAGCGACCGCGACAGCGCCGGGGTCAGCCGGGTCAGGCGGGTGGCGAAGCTGAACACCTCGGCCCTGGCCCCGCCGGCGGCGCAGTACAGCAGCTGGATCATGGCCCGCGCGTAGGGCTCCATGGACCCGGAGATGTCGCAGAGCACGACCATGCGCCGCGGCCGGCGGGCCGGGGACCGGCCGATGAGCGCGAACGCGTGGCCCCCGGTGCGCCGGGCCTGCCGTAGGGTGGCGCGCATGTCGGTGCGCGGGCCGCCGGGGCGGCGCCGCTCCCGCCGGGACCGGCGCAGCGGAACGGCCAGCGTGATGCCGCGCATGAGGCTGGCCAGGGAGGCCAGCTCGGCCTCGGTCAGCTCGGCGAAGTCCTGCACGGCCAGCCGCTCGACGGTGCTGCCGAGGTAGGGCTGCTCGACCTCCTGGTCGGCCGGGGCATCGGCCTGGTCCTCCTCGGCGGCCGCGACCCCTCCAGCGGCATGGTTGCGCGCGGCCTGAGCCGCCTGGGCCAGCAGGTCATCGGCCCTGGACGGCTGGGCCGGGCCGGGCGCCTGCGGGCCGCCGGGCCGGTCGGCGGCGCCATCCTGGCCGTCCAGCGCCCCGAAGACCTGCACGAACACGGCCTCCAGCAGGTCGGCCTGATCCTTGCTGGACACAAGTGTCGCCAGCGCGCACAGGTACAAGGCCCGCAGGCTCGCGGGCCGGGCCACGAGCACGGCGGCGGCGAACCGCTCGCACCGACCCGGCCCGACGGGCAGCCCGGCCTGGCGCAGCGCCGCGCCGAACCGAGCGCTGACCTCAGCCAGGTCATCAGCCACGTAATCAGCCACGTCGTCGGCCAGGTCGTCAGCCACCGGAGCCGTCAGCACCACCCGCATCGCCAGCACCACCCGCATCCCCAGCGCCACCCAGGCCCTCAGCGGCACCGCCGGCCACGACGACCGCGAACCCGGCCTCCCGCACCGTCCGGTAGTCCTCCGCGTACTTGAGCACCGCGCCCGCCGTCCGCTCCGCGGCCGCCGCGTCCAGGCCGGTCGCGCCCAGCATGTTCAGAGCCCCAGCCCAGCTGATCGCCTCGGCCACGCCCGGCGGCTTGGCCAGGTCCAGCTCCCGCAGCCGGGCCACCCCCCAGGCCACCTCCCTCGTCAGCGACACGCTGGCGCCCGGCACCCGGCGGCGGATGATGGCCGCGACCCGGCTGGTGTCCGGGTAGTCGATCCAGTGGTACAGGCAGCGGCGCTTGAGCGCGTCGTGCAGGTCGCGGGTGCGGTTGGAGGTGAGCACGACGATCGGCGGATAATCGGCTCTTCGGGTGCCCAGCTCGGGGATGGTGACGGCGGACTCGGCCAGCAGCTCGAACAAGAACGCCTCGAACTCGTCGTCGCCGCGGTCCACCTCGTCGATCAGCAGCACGGCGGGCCGCGGACCGGGGTGATCGAGCGCGGCCAGCAGCGGGCGCTCGAGCAGGAACTCGTCGCTGAACAGGTCGGCCTCGCGCGGCGTCTCGCCGCGGGCCTCGGCCAGCCGGATGGCCAGCAGCTGGCGCGGGTAGTTCCACTCGTACATGGCCTCGGCCGAAGTCAGGCCCTCGTAGCACTGGAGCCGGATCAGCGGGGTATCCAGCACCCCGGCCAGGGCCTTGGCCGCCTCGGTCTTGCCCACCCCTGGCTCGCCCTCGAGCAGGATCGGCTGCCCCATCCGGGCGGCCAGGAACAAGGCCGTGCCCAGCGGCTCGTCGGCCAGGTAGCTGACCGACTCCAGCGCGGTGAGCAACGCGCCCACATCGGGCAGCTGCTCGGCGAGCTCACTCATACACCCTCACGAATACACCGTCACGAATACACCCTCACGAAGATCCCCATTCGTCCATGATGCGCCAGGCCAGGAGGTCAGCTGACCGCCAGGTCCGTGCGCAGCGGCCGCCCCTGGATCGCCGACCACACGCCGGCCGGGGTGAGCGGCATGTCCGCGTGCCGGACCCCGAACGGCGCCAGCGCGTCCAGCACCGAGTTGACCACCGCCGGCGGCGAGCCGACCGTGGCCGACTCGCCCACGCCCTTGGCCCCCACCGGGTGGTGCGGCGACGGGGTGACCGTCTCGCCCAGTTCCCAGGACGGGCACTCCATCGCGGTCGGGAGCAGGTAATCCATGAACGAGCCGCCCAGGCAGTTGCCGTTCTCGTCGAACGCGATGACCTGCATCAGCGCCATCCCGACCCCGTCGGCCAGGCCGCCGTGCACCTGCCCCTCCACGATCATGGGGTTGATCCGCACCCCGCAGTCGTCGACCGCGATGAACCGCCGGATCTTCACCACCCCGGTGCCGGGATCGACGTCGGTCACGCAGATGTAGGCCCCGAAAGGGAACGTCAGGTTGGGCGGGTTGTACACCGTCTCGGCGTCCAGGTGACCCTCCACGCCGTCGGGCAGCTCCAGCGACCCGTGGGCGGCCATCGCGATCTGCGCGATCCCGGCCGACTGCTCCGGGTCCCCGCGCACCTGCCAGCGGCCGTTCACCCAGTCCAGGTCGTCGGCGGACACCTCCATCATGGCCGCGGCCACGATCCGGGCCCGGTCCCGTACCTTGCGGGCCACCATGACCGCCGCCGCGCCGGAGACCGGCGTCGAGCGGGAGCCGTAGGTGCCCAGCCCGAACGGGGTCGCGTCGGTGTCCCCGTGTACCACCTCCACGTCGTCCGGGGACAGTCCCAGCTCGCCCGCCACCAGCTGGGCGAACGTCGTCTCGTGGCCCTGGCCCTGGGTCTGCACCGAGATGGCCAGCACCGCCTTGCCGGTCGGGTAGACGCGCAGGTCGGCGCCGTCGGCCATGCCCAGGCCGAGGATGTCCATGTGGGCTCGCGGCCCGGCGCCGACGCCCTCGGTGAAGAAGCTGATCCCGATGCCCATGTACTCGCCGCGGGCCCGCTTCTCGGCCTGCTCGGCCCGGAGTTGCTCGTAGCCGGCCATGTCCATGGCCAGCCGCAGTGCCCGCGGGTAGTTGCCCGAGTCGTACTCCCACCCGGTCGGGGCGGTATAGGGGAACTGCTCGGGCCGCAGCAGGTTGCGCATCCGCAGCTCGGCCGGGTCCAGGTCCAGCTCGCGGGCCAGCAGGTCGACCATCCGCTCGACCAGGTACACCGCCTCGGTGATGCGGAACGAGCACGAGTAGGCCACCCCGCCCGGGGCCTTGTTGGTGTGCACCGCCTTGACCTGGCAGTGCGCCGCCGGCAGGTCGTAGGAGCCGGTGAAGATGTGGAAGAACCCGGCCGGGTACTTGGTCGGCTGGGCGGTGGCGTTGAACGCGCCGTGGTCGGCCAGCACCCGCGCCCGCAGGCCCAGGATCTTGCCCTCCCTGGTCGCCGCGATCTCGCCGTGCATATGGAAGTCACGGGCGAACGTGGTCGACATCAGGTTCTCTGACCGGTCCTCCACCCACTTGACCGGCCTGCCGGTCATCATGGCCCCGACGATGGCGCACAGGTAACCGGGGTAGACCGGCACCTTGTTGCCGAACCCGCCGCCGATGTCGGGCGAGATGACCCGGATCTTATGCTCGGGCACCCCGGCCACCAGCGCGTATATGGTCCGGTGCGCGTGCGGCGCCTGGGAGGTGCACCAGAGGGTCAGCTTGCCGCTGATGTCGTCCAGGTCGGCGATGATGCCACAGGTCTCCAGCGGCGCCGGGTGCGAGCGCGGGTAGAGCATGTCCTGGGTCACCACGACATCGGCGGCGGCGAACGCGGCGTCGGTGGCCGCCTGGTCCCCCGCCTCCCAGTCGAAGATATGGTTGTCGGCCTTGCCGGGCAGGTCATCGCGGACCACGGGGACACCAGGGTCCAGCGCCCGCTTGGCGTCGACCACCGGAGGCAGCGGCTCGTACTCGACGCTGATCAGCTCGAGCGCATCACGGGCCGAGTAGCGGTCCTGGGCGACCACGAACGCGACCTCCTGGCCCTGGTAGCGGACCTTGTCGGTGGCCAGCACGGCCTGCACGTCCCTGGACAGGGTCGGCATCCAGGCCAGGTTGCGCTCGGTCAGCGTCTCGCCGGTGATCACGGCCTCGACCTTGGGGTGGGCCAGCGCGTTGGCGACGTCCACGGACACGACCCGGGCGTGGGCCAGCGGGCTGCGCAGCACCGCGCCGTAGAGCATGCCCGGCAGCTGGATGTCGTCCACGAACCGGCCCTTGCCGCGGATGAACCGGGCGTCCTCCTTGCGCGGCACCGGCCCGTAAGCGTCGTTCACTGCGCCGCCTCCGACCCGTCCGACCCGTCCGCGTGCTTGCTGGCCCACTGGATGGCCCGGACGATGTTCTCGTATCCGGTGCACCGGCAGATCTGCCCCGAGATCGCCTCGCGGATCTGCTCCGGGGACGGGTCGGGGTCGTGGTCAAGCAGCCAGCGCGCGGTCATCATCATGCCCGGCGTGCAGAACCCGCACTGCAGCCCGTGACACTGGGCGAACCCCTCCTGCACCGGGTCCAGCCGGCCCCCACCCGCCTCCCCAGCCCCCTTCAGCTCGAGCCCCTCCACCGTCCGCACCCGGTGCCCGTCGGCCATCGCGGCCAGCACGGTGCACGACTTCACCGGGATCTCGTCCAGCCAGACCACGCAGGCCCCGCAGTTAGAGGTGTCGCAGCCCCAGTGCGACCCGGTCAGCCGCAGGTCATCGCGAAGGAAGTGGATCAGCAGCAGCCGCGGCTCGATCTCGCGCCGGTAGGTGGTCCCGTTCACGGTGACCGAGATCTCCATCATCGGGCTGTCCTGTTTGACCCGGGGGGGCGACCCCCCGGACCCCCCGATGCGCGTTCCGCGCCAGAGGGCTCCGCCGCCTGGGCCCGGCGCAGCGCCAGGTCCAGCGCCCTGATCGTCAGCTCGCGGGCCAGGTGCCGCTTGTAGTCGGCCGGACCGCGCTGGTCCGAGCTGGGCCGGCAGTGCTCCGCGGCGATCTGCCCAGCCTGCTCGAACGCCTGCGCGGTGGCGGGAGCGCCGCGCAGGAAGTCCTCCGCCTCGGCGGCCGAGAAGTGCCGGGCGCCGACCGCGGACAGGCCGATCCCGACCTCGGCCACGGTGCCGTCGCTCAGCCACACCGCCGCCCCGGCCGCGCCCACCGGCCAGTCCCCGACCCGGCGGCCGACCTTCTGGTAGGCGCTGCCCCGGCGAAGGGACCCGGGGCCGCCGCCGGTCTTGGGGCCGGTCTTGGGGTCGGTCCTGGGGCCGATCGTGGGGTGGAGCGCGATCCGGATCTCGGTCAGGATCTCGCCCGGCCGGACAACGGTCTCGTAGGGCCCGGTGTGGAAGTCCCTGGCCGCCACCGACCGCTCCCCGTCCAGGCCGCGGATGATCATGGTGGCCTGGAGGGCGGCGAACGTGGCCGACAGGTCCTCGGACGGGTCGGCCTGGCACAGCGAGCCGCCGATGGTGCCCCAGTTGCGCACGATCGGGTCGGCGATGACTCGCTCGGCGTCGTGCAGGATCGCGAACAGCTCGCCGGCCTCGGCGTGGTCCAGCAGCTGCGCGTGCCGGACCATGGCGCCGATTCGCAGTTCGCCGTCGGTCACGCCGAGCCCGGCCAGCTCGCTGAGGTCATTGATGTCGACCAGGGTCTCGGGCTGGGCCAGCCGCAGCTTCATCATCGGGATCAGGCTGTGCCCGCCGGCCAGGACGCGGGCCTCGGGCCCGTACCTGGCCAGCAGCCCGAGCGCGTGATCCACGCTGGTCGCCCGCTCGTACTCGACATGTGCTGGTACCTGCACGCGTCCCTCCCCAATGTTCAGCACGCGAGTCGAGTGTACGAGCGGCCCGGCTCACGAAACGCCGCCCAGAGGGCTGGGGCGCCGGGTCACGAAGTCGATCAGGCCGACCCAGTCGGGACGCACGCTGATCCGGGCCTGCACGGTGCCGGGCTGGCCCATGCCGGCGATCATCCCGGCCGCCGCCTCCTGGCCCAGGTAGCGCCGGGCCGACTCGGCGTACTCCGGCGCCAGCCCGTCCACCTCGGTGATCTCGGCGTTGCCCCGGATGCTCAGGCCCTGCGGGGGGTTGGCCTCGGTGTCGATGGTCAGCGCGACGCGCGGGTTGGCCCGCAGGGCGGCCACCCGGGCGGCCGGGTGGCGGATGCCCACGGCCGGGCCGGCCAGGTAGGTGGCCATGACGATCTCGCTGCCGGTCCAGTGGAACCAGCTCGCGACGACCCGCGGCGTGCCGTCGGGCGCGATGTAGGCCATGCGGACCGGGATGGCCGCCTGGAGCAGCTCACGGGCCATGTCGGTGTCCAGCAGCCGCAGGTCGCCCTGCGGGATCGGGGCGGCGCCGCCGGTGTCGGTCTGCGTTGTCATCGTGCTGCTCCTCCGCTGCTCGGTTGCCCTACAAAGAGTTCCTTTAAGGAACTTATGAGGCCGACGCTAACACGACGGGTTCCTTCAGGGAACCCACTAGGGTAAGATTTCTGCATGCAGCGAACTCAGTTCCGGGACATGGCCTGCTCCATCGCCCGGACCCTGGACATCATCGGCGAGCCCTGGTCGCCGCTGATCCTGCGCGACGTGTTTGTGGGCATCAGCCGCTTCGACCAGATCCAGGCCGACCTCGGCATCTCCCGCAAGGTGCTCACCGAGCGGCTGAAGTGGCTGGCCGACAACGACATCCTGGCCCGGCGGGAGTACTCCAGCCACCCGCCCCGCTCCGAGTACGTGCTGACCGACAAGGGCCTGGAGCTGTGCGAACTGCTCATGATCATGGTCAGCTGGGGCGATCGCTGGACCGCGGGCGAGGCCGGCCCGCCCGTGCTCTACCGGCACCATGCCTGCGGTGAGATCGGCCACGCCGAGCTGCACTGCTCGACCTGCGGCCAGCCCATGCACGCCGACGACGTCGACGTTCTTCCTGGTCCCGGGGCGGCGCTGGCCGCGTCATAGCTGCGTCATAGCTGGGGCATGTCGCAGCTGGGCCATAATCGACAGTGCTATGACGCTCACGCAGCTGAATGCGTTCGTGCTGGTCGCCCGGCTGGGCTCGGTGACCGCCGCCGCCAGCGCGCTCGGCGTCAGCGAACCCGCCGTGTCCCAGGCCCTGTCGGCGCTGCGGCTGCACCTGGGCGACCAGCTGGTCAGCCGCGGGCCGGGCGGCATGACGCTGACCGCCGGCGGCGCCCGCCTGCTGGCCACCGCCTCGCAGATCGTGGTGCTCGGCGCCGAGGCCCACGCGGCGGTCCGGGCCGCCCAGGGCGCCCCCGAGCAATTGCGCATCGTGGCCACCTCGGCCATCGCCGAGTTCGTGCTCAGCCCGCTGACCGAGGCGTTCACCCGCCGTTACGCGGGCTCGGTGGAGGTGTCCACCGGCGTGGCCGCGACCAAGGAGATGGGTGTCCTGGTCGCCAACCGGCTGGCCGACGTGGCCGTCGGCTCCAGCCCCGGCACCGACCCGTCCCTGGCCGTGGTGACCGAGCCGATCTTCCGGTACCGGCTGGTCGTGGTGACGGGCGGGCACAGCCGCCCGCACGGCAGCCCCGGCCAGTGGCGCTGGCTGGTCGACCCGTCGGGCACCGACCCGGACAGCGACACCGGCCAGGTGCTGGCCCGGCTCGGCGTCCCGGACAGCCGGATCGGCGTGTTCCCCAACCAGACCGCCGCCTGGGCCGCCGCCGCCGACGGCACCGGCGTCGCCCCGGCCGTGGAGCACCTCGTCGCCCAGCAGCTGCGCCGGGGCGAGCTGTCGCTGGTCGAGCTGAGCGGATCCCCGGTCGACGCGTGCTGGCACGTGACCCTGCTGGAGCGCCAGCACCGCAGCGCGGCGGCCAGCGCGTTCCGCCGCTTCCTCGGCACTCCCGAGGCCATGCAGCTCATGCGCGCCCCGGCGGCCGGCGTCCCGCCGTCCCGGTTCCGCCCCCCGGTCTACGTCACCATCTGGAGCTAGCGGCGCCATCCCGCGCGCGGGCAACTTCCAGGTTTCTGGAAAGAACCGCTGATGCACCTTATGCGGCTTTTGCCCGCCAGGCCCGCTGCTAGCCTGAGCCGCATCAGGACTCAGCGGAGGTCGACGTGCATCTCGGATCGCTACTTCTTGTCGTGTGGCTGGTCATCGGCGGCGTAGCTGCCGGTCAGCGCGGTGACTATCACGCCGGCCTCGGCACCTGCAGCAGGGCCAGCACGGTCGCGGTGACCGTCCTCGCCGGGCCCCTCAACTATGTCGGCGTCAACCCCGACATCCACTGCACCACCCCCCACCCCAGCAACTAACCAGCCCGACCCGCAAAGGGCTGGCTGATGATGACTGCGGGGCTGCTGGGGGCGGATGTGGCGGCTGCGCGGAGGGTGGTGGCGTAGGCTTCGGGTCCCGCAAACGGGCCCCGCCAGGCGATTAAGCAAGCGCTTATTCGGGCGTTGCCTGGTGGGCTGACCAGGCGAATGATGGCACGCATCGCGCAGAACGGCGCCCGCCTCATCGGCGTGCCGCCGGCGCGCCAGCAGAAGCGGGAGCGTGCGCATGCGGATCGAGTCCAGCGGGCATAGCCAGGGTAATCCGCGGCTGTTCGAGCTTGTCGAGCATGCCCCTAAGACCGGGAAGAGCCCCACGGTGTGGGCCTGGCCCGAGCTGATGGACTACCTCAAGATCGCCGGCCAGCCCGTGTCCGGGCCGTGGCCGCCGCACCAGGAGCCTCGGCCGGACCCCGAGGACGAGTCGCTCCCGGTGGCCGTGCCCGATCCCGAGGCGTCCCGTCCAGCCCGCCCAGGCCGTCCAGCCCAGGCGGCCGATAAGGTCGAGGAGGGACACTAGCCGATGTATCCGTCTCGGTTCCGCTATGAGGCACCGCGGTCGCTCGACGAGGCGATCGCGCTGCTGCATGAGGGCGGTGACGACGCCAAGGTGCTGGCCGGCGGCCAGAGCCTGGTCCCGCTCATGAAGCTGCGGTTCGCCGCGCCGGAGCTGATCGTCGACATCAACAACGTGCCCGGCCTTGACTACCACCGGCAGGACGCCGACGGCACGCTGCACGTGGGCGCGCTGTGCCGGCACGCCACGCTGGAGCGCTCCAGCCTCCTGGCCGCCGGCCAGCCGACGATGAAGGCGGCCGCCCCGCTGATCGCCGACCCGCTGGTCCGTAACCGGGGCACGCTGGTCGGCTCGCTGTGTCACGCCGACCCGCAAGGGGACTGGGCGTCCGTGGTCACCGCGCTCGGGGGCGCCGTGATCGCGCAGGGACCCACAGGCAGGCGGCGGATCCCGATCGGCGACTTCGTCAGCGGCCCGTTCGACAATGTGCTGGAACCCGACGAGGTTGCTGTCGAGGCTGTGATCCCGCCGGCCACCGGGGCGAGGGCAGGCGGCTACCTCAAGCTGGAGCGGCGGGTCGGCGATTTCGCCACCGTCGGGGTCGCGGTCGCGGTGGAGCTGACCGGCGAGGTGGTGACCAGGGCGGGCATCGCCCTGACCGGGGTGGGCGGGTCCACGATCTCGGCCACCGGCGCCCAGGACGCGCTGACCGGCAAGGCGCTGAGCGCCGAGAGCATCGAGCAGGCGGCGACGCTGGCCGCGGAGGCGGCCCAGCCCAAGACCGATCACCGGGGCAGCGCCGAGTACAAGCGTCACATGGTGCACACGTTCGTCGCGCGCATCCTGGGCCACCTGGAACCAGCCGCGCAGCAGGCGGCCTGAGCAGCATGAACTGGAAAGACGGGACGGTGCGACATGACGACCGTGTATGACGACGTCAGCGACGCCGAGCCGGGCGAGGTACCGCTGCGCCGGATCCGGTTCTCTGTCAACGGCAAGAAGAAGGTGGCCGAGGTCGAGCCCCGGCTGCTGCTGGCCCACCTGATCCGCCGGGGCCTGGGGCTGACCGGTACTCACATGGGCTGCGACACGACAAACTGCGGTGCCTGCACCGTGCTGGTGGACGGCCGGGCCATCAAGTCCTGCACCATGCTGGCCGTCCGGGTGGAGGGGCACGAGATCCCCAGGGGGGAGGGCCGGGCCATGAAGGGGGCGGGGGAGGGGGGTGGGGGACTGCACCCCCTGCAGGAAGGCTTCCGCGAGGAGCACGGGCTGCAGTGCGGCTTCTGCACGCCGGGCATGATGCTGGCCGCCAGCCAGCTACTGGACGAGAACCCGGACCCGTCCGAGGAAGACATCCGCTGGGCGCTGTCGGGGAACCTGTGCCGCTGCACCGGCTACCAGAACATCGTCAAGTCGGTGCTCTGGGCCGCCGAGAAGCTCCGCGCGGAGAGCCCGGCGGGCCAGGACGGCCAGGATAGCGCGGGGGGCCAGGAAGGGTGAGTACCATGTCGCAGGCAGTAGACGAGATCAAGATCGGCGGCCTCGGCGCCAGCCGCAAGCGGGTCGAGGACAGCCGGTTCATCCGCGGCAAGGGCAACTACACCGACGACATCACGCTGCCCGGCATGCTGCACATGGAGATCCTGCGCAGCCCGCT
>Ga0134126_10002019_pt1 | contig 25764 bp, 20 predicted proteins | sample KB31752_FD_96881 | JGI IMG/M metagenome (GOLD analysis project Ga0134126, IMG submission 96881) | Terrestrial soil microbial communities with excess Nitrogen fertilizer from Kellogg Biological Station, Michigan, USA - KB3-175-2 | ecosystem: Environmental > Terrestrial > Soil > Unclassified ... | reverse complement strand
CTTCGGCCGGTCGGTCAAACCAATGTTGCCCAGGTCCGTGCCCTGGATCGGGGTGCTCCCGGTGGTGGCGCCGCAGTTGACGGGCAGCGGATTGTTGTAACCCCCGGCGCGATAGCCTTTGGCAACCGTGGTGTAAAGCATCGTGCCGCTATCGAGCTGGTACGACAGGCCGAATTTCGGTGTCACCGGCTTTTCGGAAGAGCTGCCACTGTCGAAGCGCGGCGTTGGACCGACGACCGGGCCGGCATAGAAGGCGGAAGCACTGAAGTCAGTCTTGGAGTAACGCAAGCCCACTGTGCCCTTGAGCTTGTCCGTGAACTTGAAGTCTACCTGTCCGAAGCCGGCGAGCTGCCGGTCGGTGGTGTTGAACGGATCGATCAGCACCGTATAGAGATTTTCGTACAGGCCGCTGCCCAGGAACTCCTGCATGGTCTGGCCGTAGGCGTTCTGGATGAGCTCGGGCAGGAAGGTGTCCTGCACCCGCTGATGTACGTGCTGGCGGGCGTGTTGGTAGAAGATGCCTCCGAGCCAGGTGAGGCGCGCGTCCGCGTCTTGCGACTGTACGCGCAGCTCTTGCGTGAATGTGCGCTGGTGAATGTCATCGTACGACGGGGCGTACATGCCGGCCGGGTAGTATGGGGTGCTCGCCCAGACATCCGCCTCGAAGAACGCCAGATTCTGCACGCTGGGCTGGTCGCGGTCAAAAAACGAGGTGTTGGATACGAGCGTCGCGCCAGGCAATACCCATTCGCCCTTGATCGCGGGGAGGATGAAGCGATCGTGGCTCGTGTTGGGAATGGTCGAGCTTTGATTGTAGTCGCTCCCGGACGGATTCGAGAGCGGCTCCCAGAAGACGCTGGTATCGTTCACGTACTGTTCCTGCCAGTAGAACGAGGGCGTGATGGTCAGGGTGTCGGTCGCCTTGTAGGCCAGCGCTACACGCAAGGTCGAGGTTTCGAAATAGTTGGAGTCGCTTTGCTCGACGTTGCCGGTGAGATAGTCGACGCGATTGACATAGCCGCCGTCGTGCCGTTGCGAAGCACTGACACGCAGGCCCAGGGTGCCCTGAATGAGAGGCAGGTTGACAGCGGCGCCGAGCTCGGTACTCGGTGAACCTCCTTGGGTGAAAGCCAGGTCGGCGCGCGCATAGGCATCGAACACCGTCGTGCTAGGCTGCGGCGTGATCAGGCGTACCGTACCGCCCTCGGAGCCTGCGCCGAACAGGGTGCCCTGCGGGCCGCGGAGAACTTCGACCCGCTCGAGGTCGAAGACCTGGGGCCACACGCTGCTGCCGAGGCCGCTGACGGAGGAGCGCGATTGGATCGGGGTATCGTCGATATAGACACCCGTGGCTCCCGAGCCGGCGTCCGACTTGATGCCGCGAATGGAGATGTTGGCGACCGAGCCGGAAGAATCGCTGTTGCGATCGAACTGCACGCCCGGAGTGAGCTTGGCGATGTCATCGAGTGTGCGGACCGTGTTCTGGTCCAGGGTCTTTTGGGTGAAGGCTGTGATACTGACCGGAACCTTGCTCTGGCTCTCCTCACGGCGCGACGCCGTGACCGTTATTTCTTCCAGACCGTCGTTGGCCTGAGTGTCCGCGGAAGTTGCATCTGCCGCGTGTGCGGCGGCGCCCCCAAACATGGTCTGCAACAACAACGTCCCTGGCAGCAGTACTCCCACGCTCTTCAATCGAGATCGATTCATCTTGTTGTTCCCCGCTGCGGAAATGGCGGATGCTAGGGTGGGGTGTCAGACGAGCACCCCACTGCGCGGGAACAAAATTTCCACTATTGCGGCTGCGCCACTACGAGCGAACAAAACACCCACTATTCGTGGTGTATTCTCAGGTGAGCTTGCCGTAGCGGCGCAGGACCGCGCACAGTCGCGTGTGGTCGATCGCTTTCAACAGTGCGCCGGCCGGACGGATGACCGGTACGGTTTCTGCGGCGATCATGGCGTTCAGTACCGCCTCCTCGACAGCAGATACCGTCGGCGCGTACAGCGAGTCCAGATGCGCGTCGTTCAACCACTCACCGCCGAAGACGCGGGGCTGTGGCTCGCCGATTGCGGGTAAGTAGGTCTCATTGGCTACGGAGAAGGCTAACATGAGGTCGCCGGAATAGTGCCCCCCGCTCGTACCGGTGCGCCCGATGCCGAGCGCGCCGCGCTTCGCCAGTCTTTGTAGTTGGAGTGAGGTCAGGGGGACATCGGTTGCTATGAGGACAATGATCGAGCCTTGCTCGTGCCCTCCGGCGTTGCTCAACAGGGCGTCTTCGGGCATGTGCACGCCTACTGGGACCCCCAGGATGTTGAGCTCCCGGCGCATCCCGAAGTTCGACTGCACCAACACCCCGACGGTGTACTCGTGACCCTCGATGACGAAGCCGCGCGAGCTGGTACCCGTGCCGCCTTTGAATTCATACGTCATGTTACCGGCGCCACCGCCGACGTTGCCTTCGGCGATGGGGCCAGTGGAGGCGCTGCTGATGGCCTGCAGAACGTGGTCCTCGGTCACATGCCGGCCATTGATGTCGTTCACCAGCCCGTCGTAGGTCTCGGCGACGACCGGTAGCGCCCATGCATAGTGGTCGCGGAAGTATTCGGGGTATTGGTGAATCATCCAACCGACGGCCGCGTGATGCACGATGCCGACCGAATGGGTGTTGGTCAGGCAGATCGGTCCCATGAAGTAGCCCGCATCATCGATCCAGTGGCTGCCGGTCATCTCGCCATTGCCGTTGAGGTCATACTGGCCGGCCCAAACTGCGGTCGGACGCTGGCTATGGCCGCGGGGCAGCACCGCCGTCACGCCGGTGTAAATCTGCGGCTCGCCCGGCTCGTCGGCGAGGAGCTTGATTGTCGTGTAGCCCACTTCGACTCCAGGCACATCGGTGATGGCGTTGTAGCGGCCAGGGGTTCCGGGCAGCGGCAGCCCCAGGTCGCGGGCGCGCAGCTTCGCATGCAACATCATCATTGAGCTCCGTAGTCAGATCGCCAGCGTGTCGCGCTGGCGCTTGTGCAGAATCAGGCCATAGATCAAGCCGGCGACCAGCCACAGGATGCCCAGAGTGGCCGCGAGGCTGCTCATTCCCGACATCACCGCCAGAACGACTATGATGCCGGCCACCGGTACCACCAGATGGACCAGCCAGCGTCCCGAGCGCTGTTTGAACCAAAACAGCACGATCACCGAGACGTGCAACAGCAGAAAGCCGGTCAGGGCACCGAAATTCACCAGCGACACCAACTCGTCCATGCTGTTGCGCATGGCCAGCGCGACAGCCATGGACAGTGCGGTCGTCAAGATCATGCCTACATACGGGGTGCCATATTTCGGATGAATCTTCGCGAGCGCCGTCGGCAGCTGCCGATCGCGTCCCATGGCATACAGGACCCGGGCCACTCCCACCTGCATGGGCAGCGCGTTGGTGAGCCCGACGATCAAAGTGGTCGCCCAGGCGAGAGTGAGGGAGGCCCACGGACCTATCGACCATTCGGCGAGCTCGTAGCTCGCCGCGGCCGTGTCCTTGACGGTCAGGCCCGGCATCAGGTTACCCAGCACCCAGGCCATGAAAGCGAACAGAGCGCCTGCAAGGATCAACACACTGACAATGGCGCGCCCGACGACGCGGCGGTCGTTGCCCTTGACCTCCTCCGAGAGAGTGGAGATCGCATCGAAGCCCAGGAAGGACATCACGCAGATGGATGTGCCGGCAAACAGGCTCGCGGCGTGAAAGCGCTCCGGGGTGAACAATGGCTTCAGGGTCAGCGCGCCGTTGCCTTTGCCCGCATGCAGGGCAAGTAGCGAAAAGTAGAGCAGGACCGCGATGAACAGCAGCTGCAGGGTGACAGACATCATGTTCACGCGTGAAGTGACCGTGACTCCGAACCAGTTGATGCCGAGAGTCACCGCGCACAGCAGCACGATCCAGATGGAACGATCGACGTGTGGTATGAGGGCGTCGAATGCGACCGCGATCAGTACGTAGACGTACGCCGGGATCATCAAATAGTCGAGCAGGATCATCCAGCCGGCGACGAATCCACTGAACGGTCCGAGAGCGTGACGCGCGAAGCCGTAGACCGAGCCGGCCGTGGGCACCGTTTCGGTCATCATGGCGTAGCTCTTGGCGGTGAAGTACATGCACACCGCGCCCAAGAGGTAAGCCAAGACGATCAGGCCGTTTGAGGCGTTCCAAACAAACCCGATCGTCTGCAGCGGCGCGAACGGTGAGACGTATGCCAACCCATAGAGCAACAGGTCGTAATACGTCAGCGTTCGGCGCAGCTGCCGCGTGTCGAGCACGCTTGCTTCCATCGTCAGGTCCTGCCGCTCTTAGTAGCGGTAAGTCGCAGTGACCCCTATTGTGCGCGGTCGGATGGAGTGCCCAAAGTAGAGGTCTTCGAAGGGCGTATCCCGCGAGGCGAACAGCAGCGGGTGCTCATTCGTCAGGTTCTGTCCATAGATGGACACATCCACTCCACTCCAGCGCAACCCGGCGCGCATTGCCAGAGAGCTGATGGTCGGCAGCCCCGGAATGGTGGTATCCGAGATGCCGTTGGCCGGATCCTGGGTGGGCAGCAGCGCAGTCTGTGCCGTGGCGTAGTGATAATCCCAGTGAATGTAGGGCTGCTTGTCGCGGATGAGCGGCAAGCTGTATTCGCCCGAGAAGGTGAGAGTCCACGGGGCGCCGGGCAGGCGGTCGCCCTCGCTCACCAGCGGCTTACCGGCAGCGCCTGGGCCTGTGCAGACGATCGGGCCACCGCATACGGTGTTGGTGTAGCGCGCTTCGGTGTAAGCGGCGCTGAAGTCGAGGAACAGATCGTCGATCGGACGCATCTGGATATCGATGTCGCCGCCTTCGCTGCGCGCCTGGCCGAGGTTCGCCACGAATTGCAGTCCGCAGTCCAGCAGCACCACGTTCTGCTGGATCCCCTTCCAGTTGATGAGGAACACGCTGGAGTTGATCTGCAGGCGCCGGTCGAGCAGGGTGTTCTTTGCTCCCAACTCATAGCTCCACAGGCTATCGGAGTTGTAGGTGTTTGGGCCCTTGGTGAGACCTAGATTGCTCAGGTCCCCGCTACAGAAGGAGGTGAGCCCCTGGTTGATGCCGCCGACGCGGTAGCCTTTGGCGGCGCTCGCGTAGAAGAGGTCGTCGCGGTCAGGTTGATAATTGAGGACGAAACGCGGCGTAACGGGCGTCGAGGAGCCAGAGCCGTGGGCAGGCAGGGGATTGGTGGGGCCGTTCGTCGGACCGACAAAGGGGCCGTATTGAATGCTATCGCCCGTGAACTCGGCACGCTCGACGCGCACTCCAGTCGTCACGCTCCACTGCTGCGTGATCTTGAAGTTGGTTTCGCCGTAGAAAGCGTATTGCCGGTCGACGATCCTGAACAAAGGTTGGGTTGCGATCTGGCCGCCGGGGCAGGGTGCCAGCTGCGTACAATAGGTGCCCCCCAACTCGGCGTTGATCGTCGGGTCGATAATATTCTGCGTCTCGTTCTCGTCCAGATGCGAGGCGTACAGTCCCGCGGTCCAGGTGAGGCGCGCCGCCGGGTCGCTCGATTGCAGGCGAACCTCCGCCACCGTGTTGTCCTGGCTGTCCTTGAACGGCGATTCGGCGGCATCGCCTGCCTGGTAGCGCGGGTTGAGTCCGTAGATCGCGCGGTCGAACTGCGTGTAGTCCGGCAGCGCGTGCTGGCGGCGGGAGAAGTACGAGGCATCCGCGGTCAGATGGGCCCAGTCCAGGTCCCAATCCAGCTTCAACGCGGTCAGATAGAACGGATCGGTGCTCGGATTCGTCTGCCGGTTGCCGTTGCGGAAGACACCGGCCGAGACATTCGACAACTCCTGCCAGAACGCGGCCGTGTCGTTCAGGTACAGCCGCTGGAAGTAGAACGAGGGGGAGATGGTGAGCTTGTCGTTCACCGCCCACTTCAGCGCCAGACGCAGGTTGGCAGTATTCTCCCAATTCGAGTTCGGCTGCGTGATCTGCCCGTTCATGTAGTCTTCGCGATCCACATAGCCGCCGTCGCGCCGGTAGTACGCGCTGGCTCTGAATCCCAGCACGCCATCGACGATCGGACCGCCGGAGGCTACGCCAGCCTCATAGCTCGTATCGCCGTTGTGTGTGCTGGCAAGCTCCGAACGCATGTAACCGCTGTAGGTGCTCAGGCTCGGGTCCGGTGTTACGAATCGTACGGTGCCGCCTTCGGAGCCGGCCCCGAAGAGAGTTCCCTGAGGACCTCGAAGCACCTCGACTCGTTGCACGTCGAAAAGGACCGGGAAGGGAGTGACACTGCCGAAGCCGATGTGGCGCGTCTGGATCGGCGTGTCATCGAGGTACACGCCGGTGGTGGAGGTGCCGGCACTCGACTGGATACCGCGGATCGAAATATCGGAGTTCTCATCATTGTAGTTCGAGGCGGCGGACAGGCCGTTGCGCTCGAAATTCACTCCTGGGGTGAGCAGCGTGACATCGTCGATGTTGCGCATGCCCTGGCTGTCGAGCTTCTCCTGGCTGAACGCGCTGACGCTGATTGGCACATCCTGCAGGCGTTCGGTGCGCCGTTGCGAGGTCACAACAACTTCCTGCAGCTCTGTGGCGGCCGCGGCGGGGGCGGCCCCATCGCTCGCGGTTTGCGCGTGCAGCGCCATTGAGGAAAGCGTCGCCGTCAAAAAAGCGGCAAGCCGCCGCCGCTGCCCGTGAAGATCGCGGATCATCTCCTCGCCCCCTGTCATTGCTGGACTTATCGCGGCTGACTATATTTCGGCGCTGGATACCGCGTATCGACACCTGCGACAGGAAAAGTAGCGCTACATGTCAACCCAACGGGCACCGCGAGAGTGCACGCCGACCATTCATGTGAGCTACGTTGCAGCGGTGGGCCGGTGTCTCGGACGCCTCGGACACGATCCGCGGCCGCTGTATGCGCGCTTTGGCTGGACCGCCCAGAGTGTCGAGCAGGGGCAGGTTCGTGTGCCGCTGGGAGACTTCTTCGCATTGCTCGATGCGGCGGCGCACCAAGCGGGCGATCCGCATTTCGGTCTGCATATCTATGAGAAGTTCGACTTCGCGGACCTCGGGCTGCTGGGCTTCGCGGTGCTCTCGGCGGAGGACGTCGGCTCGGCGATACGGACTCTCATGCGCTATGGGGCCATCTTCCAGGACTGCGACGACGGGCAACTCCTGGTCGACGGGGAGCTCGCGTACATGTCCTATCGGGTGAGCTCACGCACGCTGCCGGCGTCACGCCACGATTGTGACATGTCGATAGCCTTCACCGTGTTCTTCCTGCGCAAGGTGGTCGAGCCGGACTGGGTGCCGCTGGCCGTGCAGCTCCAACATCCAACACCGTGCGGCCAACTGTTGCAGGAGTACGAGCGCGTGTTCCGCTGTCCGATCCGCTTCGGCGCGGCGACCAACCAGCTGACCATGCCGAGCAGCATCCTCAGCGCCGCGATTCACTCCAGCGACAAGCGTCTGTTCGAAATCATCGAGCGCAATTTGTTGCTCCTGCAGGAGCATTCGCTGCAGAGCGGCTCGTTCGCCCAGAAGGTCGAGGCCGCCATTACCCAGAAGCTTTCAGTCGGCCCGCCGAGCGCCGAGACCGTCGCGCGTCTGCTCGGCATCACGCCACGCGCGCTGCGACGCGAGTTGGTGGCGCACTCGCTGAAATTCAACGACCTGGTGGACAAGGCGCGCTGCGGTACGGCGCGGCGCCTGCTGGCGACTTCCGAGCGCTCGCTCGCCGAGATCACCTATCTGCTCGGGTACTCGGAGGAGAGCGCGTTCATTCGTGCCTTCAAGCGCTGGATGAGCTGTACCCCGTTGGATTACCGGCGCTCGCTTGGAGCGCCGGCAGGCTCTGAGTGAGCCGTACTACTTGGATTTGACTTTGGTTTTGGCGGACGACGAGGCCGGCGCCTTGCGCGGCGCGCACGAGGGCCAGGTGGTCTGGGCCGTGGCCGCAGCATTCAAGGCGCTGACATCGACGGGCTTGCCGGTCACCGGGTTCGGATAGTGATACGGCGGGAAGTAAACGTCAGGGTAGACTCCGGCGCGATCGGTTGAGGGTTTATCGGCGCCGGGGCTCAGACCTGAGCCGTCGCCGTTGATGCACGCGACCTGCTGGCCAGTCCAGCCTTCGTGGAAGGGCGTGTAGTAGGTCGGCCAGAATTTCAGCTTGTGGAATTTCCACACGCCGTTGTCCTTGACGAACTCGTTCTCGTATACCCCGTCCGACCAGAATCCATCATTGCCGCCGAAGCCGGCCACCTGGATGATGACGTGGTAGCGCGCCTTCGCTGTGTGGCCGGCGGCATCCACGTCGACGACTCCCTCGACCTGAATGTGGTTGAAGAGGGTGCCTTTCTTGATTCCCACTTCGCCGCGGCCCAGTGTGTCGAGGAACAAGCGCCGCACTCCGGCCTTGCCGACGAAGATGCCGCGCTGGTCGAGCTCCACCGTGGCATCGTCCGCGAACAGGTCGATGACCTGGTCCCAGAGGTTTTTGTCGACGTAGTGCCCGTAGGCCCGCTCCAGCCGTTCGATGGCCTGGATGTCTTCGAGGTTCTGCACGCGGTGTTGCAGGTCGGCGATGACCTGAGCGTCGTTATTCTCAGGGCCGCCGCCGTAGGCGCACGCTGTGGCTCCCAACACGGTGGCGACTACCAACGCCAGCCCGGCGCTCTTGCGAACCAGGCTCATGTTATTTCTTCTCCGGCAATGGGTTGAAGTCGTGCAGGCGGCTCATCGCGGCATCCGTCGCGGGTTCCTTGAGCTGCGCCTCGGAGAACTTGTTCTTGATGTCGATGGAGTCTTCGTAGCCGCCGGCCTGGTAAACGAACAGGGTATGCAGCGGTTTGTCGCCCACCACGTGCACCTTGTGGGGTGTGTTGACTGGGATGTAGACCAGGTCGCCGGCCGACATCACGTGGGTCTCGCCGCCCACGGTCCACTCCACCTGGCCTGAGAGGATGTAGAAAGTCTCCGCGTGACGTTTGTGAAAGTGCAGTGGCACCTCCATGTGGGGATTCCAGACCTCATCCTGCAGCGTGTAGCGGCCCTCGGTGTCGTCTCCGGAGAGCATGATCTTCGAGTCCACGCCCGTGCTCGATGGGTTATGGACGCTGCGGCCGCCGCCGTTCACCGTGAAGTGGTGTTGTCCACGCGGCAGCGTGTCGGGTTTGACGACCGTCGCGTCGGGCAGCGGGTGGAAATCACGGATGCGGGAGAAGACCGCGTCAACGACCGGCTCCTTGAGCTGCTGCGGAGTAAACTGATACTGCAACTCCAACTCGTCTTCATAACCGCCCGGGGCGAAGATGAAGAGGTCGTGCATCGGCTTGCCGCCGACCACGTGCACTTTGTGCGGTGTGTTGGGTGGGATGTAGACCACATCCCCGCCGTGCATCAGGTGTGTTTCGCCACCGACGGTCCATTCCACTTCGCCCGACACGATGTAGAACACTTCAGCGTGGCGCTTGTGGTAATGCAGCGGTACGGTGACACCGGCATTCCAGATCTCATCCTGCACCGTATAGCGACCTTCGGTGTCGTTCGCGGACAGATCGACCTTCGAGGTGATCGTCGTGTCTACCGGCGTGGTCACCTTGGGGTTGTAGTAGGAGGGCGCGCTATTGTTTAGTACGAAATGACGAACGCCGCGCTCGGGTAGGTCGGCGGCGGTGGCAGACGCGGTGCACACCGCGGCAAGAGTTATAGCGACAGCAGCGGCAACGGCTTTGCGGGAACCGGTAAACATAGGCTCGCGTCTCCCCCTTCGAAAGTGATCGATGTGTCGATCTGTTGGGGCGAGCCTAGGGAGTCAGGTCAGCGGGTGAGCCACCGACAGGGAACAATGTTGCCACTGTTGCTGAACCGTGGCGCCCGCGATGCGGGCGCCACGGCTGTGTTGTGTATTAACGTGCGCCGAGGCGTGTGATGGCGTGAGTGCCGTACGCCAGGGAGATGTTCTTGGTCTCCATATAGAACTCGAACGAGTAGTCGCCGCCATCACGGCCGATACCGCTCGCCTTCACGCCGCCGAACGGTGCCGGCAGATGCCGCACGTTCTCGGAGTTGACCCAGATCATGCCGGCTTCCAGCCGCTCCGAAACCCGTAGCGCGCGCGACACATCCGACGTCCAGATGTAGCCGGCCAAGCCGTAGGGCACGTCGTTCGCGATTGCGAGCGCTTCGGCCTCGTCCTTGAAGGTGATGGCGGTCAACACCGGCCCGAAGATTTCCTCCTGGGCGATGCGCATCTTGTTGTTGGCTTTGGTGAACAGCGTCGGCGTAACGTAGTTGCCGCCGCCCGGGCCCTCGTAGGCGGTGCCGCCGACCGCGATGTTCGCCCCATCGCTCTTGGCGATCTCAAAGTAGGACAGCACCTTCTGGCGGTGACGCGGGTGAATGAGCGGGCCGATCTCGGTGGCCGGGTCGAGCGGATGGCCGACCTTCAGCTTCTTGACGCGCTCAGCGAGCGCGGCCAGGAACTTGTCCGCCACGCTTTCCTGGATCAACAGGCGGCTGGAGGAGGTGCAGCGCTCGCCGTTGAGGCTGTAGATCATGAAGATCGCCGCATCGAGGGCGCGCTCGAGATCGGCATCATCGAACACAATGACCGGGTTCTTGCCGCCCAGCTCGAAGTGGACCCGCTTCAGGGTGGCCGATCCCTGGCGCATGATCGCCGAGCCGGTGCTCGACTCACCCACGAAGGCGATGGCCTTGATCGCGGGGTGCTCGGTGAGGGCCTTGCCGGCTTCCTCGCCCAGGCCGTGGACGACGTTCAGGACCCCCGACGGCAAGCCAGCTTCCAGGGCGATCTGCGCCAACACTTGCGCGTTGACCGGGCTCCATTCGGCCGGCTTGTGGACCACCGTGCAGCCTGCGGCGAGCGCCGGAGCGATCTTCCAAGTGGACAGCATGAAAGGCGTATTCCACGGGGTGATCACACCCACCGGTCCGATCGGCTGGCGGATGGTGTAGTTCAGATGGGAGGGTGTCGGCAGCGACTGACCGTCGCGCGCGCCTTCGGCCAGGTCGGCGAAGAAGCGGAAGTTCTCGGCGCCACGCAGAGCGGACTTACCCATGAACTTCAGCGCCTGGCCCGCATCCCATGCTTCCAACAGGGCGATTTCCTCGGCATGTGCCTCGATGCCATCGGCGATGGCATGCAGGATCTCGCGGCGCCGGGTGCCTGGCAGATCGCGCCATGCGCCGAACGCCTCGCTCGCGGCCTTGGCGGCACGGTCGATGTCCGCAGCCTTGCCCCGCGGCACGTTCGCGATCAGTGAGCCATCGACAGGGGATTCGGTCGTGAAGGTCTGGCCGTCCGCGGACTGCTCCAGCTTCCCGGCGATCAGATGGGAGAGGCCGCCCGGGCGATAACGCTCCAGCAGGGTTTTCACCTTGGCGACATTGCTGGCGAGGGCATCGCCCGCGGCATTCGTTGTGGCTGACATGATCGGATACTCCTAGCGTGTCGTGCGGCGACGCCCGCGACGTAAGATGTCTAACATATTAACTAATTTCCGGCCGAAGCGCATTCTGCCGCAAAATTAGTTAACATGTACATAAATTAGGCGCGAGACTCCATAATGCAAGTACTCAAGGATCGGCTACTGGCCTGGGGCGCAAGGGTGGCGTTAGCGTGGTGCGTCGCGACAGTTGCCGTCGCGGCGTCGCCCGGTAGCGGGGTAGTGAACGTCACCGTGCATGAGGGTACGGAGATGGCCGCTGCGCTTTCGCCCGACAAGCGCACCGTGGTGATTGACCTGCAGGGCGTACTCTTCGCGTTGCCCGTAACTGGGGGCAAGGCGCATGCGTTGACCGATGGCCTATATGACGCCCACCAGCCGTGCTGGTACGCGGGCGGCAGCCGCATCGCTTTCCAGTCCGACCGCGATGGACACTGGCGCATCTGGGGCGTCAAAGCAGACGGTACCGACCCGAAGGTACTCACCCCAGGTCCCTTCGAAGCCCGCGAGCCGGCCTGTTCACCGGACGGCAAGCACATCGCATTCACCTCAGACCGCAGCGGTAACTTCGACATCTGGGAGCTCAACCTCTCCAGCGGGTCGGTGCGGCAGGTGACGCATGACCCCAGCGGCGAGTCACGGTCGAGTTATTCGCCTGACGGTCGTGCGATCGCGTTCGTCTCCGATCGCGAGAAATCCGATGGGATCTACGCGGTCGCAGCAGACGGCAAGGAGCGCCTGCTCGCTCTGACCCATGTCCAGGGCGGCGGCATGACGGTTCCGGTGGGTACTCCCTCCTGGACGAGCGACGGCAAGCAGGTTCTTTATGTGGTGATCAAGGATGGATTCGCCAAGCTGATGCGCGGCGAGCAGGTCGTATCAGCCGATGAGGACATGCATCCATTCCGAGGCAACTGGCTGAGCGCGGATGACTTCCTGTACACGGCGGACGGCAAGATCAAGCGCCGTTCAATAACTGACGGCCGCTCGCTTTCCGACGCCAAGGTGTCGACTGTTGAGTTCACCGCGGAACTGCCCTTGCGGCGCGCTGCCTACACGCGCAAACCTCCGAATCTGTCCGCCACAACCGCCGAACCCGTTTTGGGGTTGTTGAAACCGGTGATCGCGCCGGACGGCTCTCACGTTGCGTTCGCGGCGTTGGGAAATCTGTGGCTCATGGATGTGGGCGGGAAGCCGCAGGCTGTGACCTCCGGAGGACCGTTTGTCGTTACCGACCCGGCATGGTCGGCCGACGGATCGAAGCTCGTGTATTGCAGCGATCGCGAGGGAAGTCTCGACCTTTGGAGCTACGATGTGCGCTCCCACGAGCATCGCAGGCTAACCACCGCACCCGGCGCGGAGATGCGTCCGGCCTGGTCACCCGACGGCACCCGGATAGCCTTCGTGAACGCTTTCGGCGCTTACGCGACCCAGGTGCAGGTGCTGGAGGTGGCAACGGGCAAGATCATCACAGTGCTGCCTTTCAGCTTTGGATCCGGGTATCCGAGCTGGTCGGCCGATGGTCATTCCCTCATGGTCTCGCGTCTGGCGGAGTATTCGACTTCACAGTCCTACTACGTCGGTGCGACCAACCAGATTGAAGTTTTGAGCGCGGATGGGAAGGGCAAGCCGCGCGACTATACCGTCGTGCCGTATCACTCGGTGGGTACTCGCTCCGCGTCCGACGGTCCCGTGTGGTCGCCGGACGGTCACTCCATCGCCTTCGAGATGGACCAGGCGCTTTGGGTGATGGCCGTTTCGCCGGACGGCGCGCCCCAGGGCAAGCCGCGGAAGTTGGCGGACGACATCGCCAGTTATATCAGCTGGACCGCGGATTCCGCGCGGCTGTTGTATCTGGATATTGATCAACTCAAGCTGATTCAGGTGGCCGACGGCAAGACACAAAAGGTCCCGTTGGATCTGACCTGGCAACGCCACGTCCCGCAGGGGAGGTTGGTGGTTCATGCAGGTAAGCTCGTCGACGGCGTTCACCCACAGGCACGTTCCGATGTGGACATCATTGTCGAGCGCAATCGCATCGTGGCCATCGAGCCACATCAGGCCGGCCGCAAGGCCGACAGGACGGTGGACGCTTCGCACCTCACCGTGATGCCGGGCCTCATGGATATGCATGAGCATCTCATCAAGGAGTACGGCAGCTCGTTCGGACGTCTGTTGCTTGCCTATGGCATTACCACGGTTCGAAGCCCGGGAAACGTCCCCTCGGATGTGATTGAAGAGCGCGAGGCTTCAGCGGCGGGCTTGCGTCCTTCGCCGCGTGTCTTTGCAACCGGCTACATCCTGGACGGTGAGCGGACCTACTGGGATATGTCCACCACCGTAGCCAACCTGGCGCAGGCCGACCGGGAAATCGACCGGGCTCGCCGGCTCAAGTACGACATGCTCAAGACCTATGTTCATACCAGCGAGCCGGTGCGCGAACGTCTGGTTGAAGGCGCGCACCGCATCGGTATCCCCGTGAGCTCCCACGAAATCTACCCGGCAGCCTTGTTCGGCAGCGACAGCGTCGAGCACCTGGACGGCAATGGCTCCAGTCGCGGGTACTCGACCAAGACGAGTGAGCTCAACAAGGTCTATGACGATGTGATCCAGATTCTGGCGCAGAGCCAGATGACCGTGACTCCCACCATTTCGCTCTTCACGCCCACTGAGGAGTTTGCCGGGCCAGACGCCCAGAAGGATGCGCGCTGGCAGGCGCAGCCGGTATGGGTCCGAACTCCCGGCGGTGGGTTCGCCATGCCACCGCCGCCGGCGCAGCTGTTGACCAACGTCCGCGAATCCATTCTGCGCCTGCACAAGGCCGGCGTGCGCATCGTGACCGGAACGGACTCGCCGCTGACCTTGATCGGCTTGAGCACTCACAACGAGCTGGAGCAGGCCGTCAGAGCCGGTCTCACTCCGTTTGAGGCGTTGCAAACCGCAACCACGCTGCCGGCGGAATTACTGGATGAGCGAGCGGATCTCGGGTCGATCGAGGTGGGTAAGCTCGCCGACCTCGTGATCGTCGAGGGTGACCCGCTCGCTGACATTCACAATGCCCGCAACGTGAAGCAGGTGATCGTCAATGGCGAGGTGTTCGGACCGAAGGTGCTGCCGTTGGGACCCGCCGCGGGTCACGCCCCTTAGGCCCGGTCGCCAACGGTCCGGCGTCCTGAGGCTTTGTGGCGCGAGCCGGTCTTACGCGGGGCCGGCTCCTCTTCCTTTACGGACTGTCCTGGCTGTTTTTTGAGCTTTCGTTCGAGCTCGTAGAGAAGGTCGAACAGCTGGTCGAGGCGTTCCTCACCGAATAAGTGCGCGATCTCGGCGAAGCTGGCCTCCGAGAGCGGTGCGATTTTACTTAGCATGTCCAGGCCAGCGGGACTGATGGAAATGACGCTGCGGCGCAAGTCGGTATGCACCACGCGTCGCTTCACCATTTTCGCGGCCTCGAGGTCGCGAAGAATCCGTGACAGGCTGGGGGGCATCAGCACAGACTGCCGCGCGAGCTCGGCGATCTCGAGGTCACCGGACTTGTAGAGGACGCGCAACACACGCCATTGCTGCTCCGTGATGCCGTGGGAGCGGTGATGCGGTCGGAAATATTGCATAACCGCTTCCCGGGCCCGCATGAGCGCCATGGGCAGCGAGCGCGACAGATCCCGCAAGGGAATCTTCGGCACGTTGCTGCCTGGCTCACCACTGCGCTCTTCTGGGGTGCCGGAGCCGGTTTTCCGGGATGTTTTCATTGCTCTCGCTTATTGCCGAAAATGGCGGTTCCTGCAGTCATAGTCCGCTGCTGGGGCCCTCGACGCACGAAATTTTGCCATTCGTGGCGGGGGGTGTCTATTTTGCGCCTGCGGCACTGCAAGAGGCCGCCCAAGGGGCCCGCCGCGTCGCGGACGTGGCGGGGGTTTCGAATTGACATCCCGCGGTCATGTACTTAACCTGTGAAGTAGTTATGGGCGCGGGGACGGAAGCGTAAGAGTCATGATTGATGTGTTGATACAACTGCGCGGCGCCCGGCAGCCGCTGCTGGCCCAAGCGGAGTCGTCTAACGACTTCGTGCATCTGGGGGGCCGGCGTGTGGCCCTCGCGGATCTGGCTTGCGATGTGCCTACCAGCGGAACGGTCTTTGGCGTCCTCTTTAACTTTCCTGGCGAGCTCGCAGCGCTCGGCGATGCGGTCAAGGCCGCCCCTTACGTGGCACCGCCGCGTGCCCCTGTGTTGTATATCAAGCCGATTAACACCTGGACCGGCGCCGGGATGCCCGTCGAGCTGCCAGCTGACGTGCCCGCGGTACGCGTCGGTGTGTCGTTGGGGTTAGTGATCGGTCGTACCGCAACGCGGGTTTCCGCAGCAAACGCGCTCGACTACGTGGCTGGCTATACGGTTGTCAACGATATTACCGAGCCCCACGACTCTTACTACCGGCCGCCGTTGCGGGAGAACTGCCGTGACGGCTTCTGCCCGATCGGTCCGTGGGTTGTTGGGCGTGACGCGGTGCGCGATCCGGGCAAGCTCACTGTGCGCACTTACGTGAACGGCGAGCTGCGGCAGGAAAACACCACTGCGGTGCTGGCACGGCCCATCCCGCGTCTGCTGGCCGATGTCACTGAGTTCATGACGTTGAATGAGGGCGATGTGTTGATGGTCGGAGTGCCCGAGAATCGGCCGCTTGCCCGGGTTGGCGATCGCGTGGCTGTCGAAGTCGAGGGGGTGGGTCGTTTGGAGAATCCTCTCGTGGCCGAAGCGGGAGCCAAAGCATGAAGCACGCTCGAGTTGCTTACGCGGGAGCAGTACATTCCGCGACCGAGGCTCCAGGTGGCGGCGTGAAGCTCGCGGACGGACGGGTTCTCCCCGCCGACGCTGTGGTCTGGCTGCCTCCCGTGCAACCGCGTACGGTCTTCGCTGTCGGCTTGAATTACGCCGACCACGCGAAAGAGCTGGCGTTCAAGACGCCACCTACCGTGCCACTCGCGTTTATCAAAGGCCCCAACACCATCGCCGGTCATCGTGCGCAGACTCGTCGTCCCTCGGACGCGAAGTTCATGCACTACGAGTGCGAGCTGGTGGTTGTGATTGGCAAGCCCGCCCGCCGCGTCCCGCGGGATCGTGCGTACGAATACGTCGCCGGTTATACCGTCGCCAACGACTACGCCATCCGCGACTATCTGGAAAATTACTATCGTCCGAACCTGCGCGTGAAGAGTCGCGACGGGTGCACGCTGCTGGGTCCGTGGTTTGTCGACGCTGCCGATGTGCCGACGCCCATGAATCTGGAGCTGCAGACTACGGTGAACGGTCGCGTGACCCAGAAGGGCAACACGCGCGACATGATTTTCGATATTGCATTCCTGATCGAGTATCTCAGCTCGACCATGACGCTGGCTCCCGGTGACATCATTCTGACCGGTACGCCAGAGGGCGCAGTCAACGTCGTGGCCGGTGATGAGGTCGTCACGGAAGTACAGGGCATCGGCCGCCTCACCAACTATCTCATCGACGACAGCGCGTTCGCGCCGTCGGCCTAGGAGTTCAGCGATGGGTAAGATCGCCCTGGCGGCCAAGGTGACCCACGTCCCTTCGATGTATCTGTCGGAGTTGCCCGGCAAGCATCACGGCTGCCGCGAGGCGGCCATTCAGGGACACCGGATCATCGCGGAGCGCGCCCGCGCCGCCGGCGTGGACACGGTCGTGGTGTTCGATGTGCACTGGCTGGTCAATTCCGGCTATCACATCAACTGCAACAGCCATTTCAAGGGCATCTACACCAGCCACGAGCTGCCGCACTTCATCAAGGACATGGAGTTCGACTACAAGGGCGACCCGGCGCTCGGGCAAGCGATTGCCGCTTGCGCCAATCGCCGCGGTATCCGTACGCGCGCCCATGAGATCAACAGTCTCGCGTTGGAGTACGGCACGCTGGTGCCCATGCGTTATATGAACGGGGACGGGCGCTTCAAGGTGGTCTCCGTCGCGGCCTGGTGCCCCTGGCACGATCTGGATGACAGCCGTGCTTTCGGCGAGGCGGTCCGCGAAGCCATTGAGCAGAGCTCCAACACCGTCATGGTGCTCGCCTCTGGCTCGTTGTCGCACCGGTTTCATGATAACCGTGACAGCGAGGAGGGCATCTTCACCATCAGCCGCCCGTACTACGAGCAGGTCGATCGGCACGTGGTCGAGCTGTGGCGCACGGGGCGCTTCAATGAGTTCGTTGCGATGCTGCCGGAGTACGCTGAGACCTGTCACGGAGAAGGCAAGATGCACGACACGGCCATGCTGTTGGGTACGCTCGGGTGGGACCGTTACGATCGGCCGGTGGAGATCGTGACCGATTATTTCGCGAGCACCGGTACCGGTCAGATCAACGCCATCTTCCCGGTGCCCTGATCCATGGCCGGGCGCATGATCCATCTGGTCGTCGAATACACACACAACATCGATTCGCGGGCCGATATTCCCACGTTGCTCGGCAACGCCAACCGGGTTCTGGCCGGGGTGTTGCAAACGCCGGATGCGGTAGTCTCGCGCGCCTATGAGCTGCAGGATTACCACATGGCGGACGGGCAGGCAGACTATGCATTCGTGCACGCGACGCTGCGTGTCGGTGCGGGCCTCACGGATGAGCTGAAGCGGCAGGCCTCGGAAGCCGTATTCAACATGTTCAAGCAACACTTCGCGCCTTTGTACGCCTCGCGTTATCTGGCGCTGTCGATGGAGTTGGTCGAAACAACTGGCGAGCGCAGCGCGCGAATCACAGCGTAACGCCTCAAAAGGGGGAGCGATGTCCGGGACGGGTCGGGCGGCAATGTTGGCCGCCAGCATGATGATGGGCCTGGTCGGTGTGGCCACGCACGCCGTGGGTCGGGAGAAGAGCGCTGTGACCGATTGCGACCGCGCCTGCCTGCAGGGGCATCTGGATCAATTCGTCACAGCCGTACTGAAACACGATGCAGCCTCCTTGCCGCTCTTGCAGGGGGCCAAAGTGATCCACAACGGCAAGCCCGGCTCGCTCTCCGCTGAGGCGCTGTGGAAGGATGTCGACAGCGTCACCTACCGGCAGTCGGTGTTGGATCCGGTCGCGGGCCAGGCAGCAATGTTTGCCGTCGCCGCCCAGGACCACAAGCGCGGTACGCTGTTCGTGCGACTGAAGGTGGAGCACGGCAAGCTCGCCGTCGTCGAGACGATTACCGGGGAGCGGGTTCTCGACGGAGTTCCGGGGCTGATCTCTCCCAACCCGTTCTTCAATTACGTCCTGCCGCCGCACGAGCGGCGTACACGGGAGCAGCTGGTAGCGATCGCCGATAGCTATTTCGAAGGGCTGGAGCGTCACGACGGCAGCAAGGTGCCGGTGAGCAATGACTGCCGCAGGTTCGAAGACGGCGTGCAAACCTCCCTCAATCCCGTGTTTCTGCCGCTGACCTGTAACGACTTCGGGCCGTTCAAGTACATGGACAAGACGGCGAACCGCTTATATCCGATCGTGGATGTCGAGCGCGGCCTGGTGTTGGGCCAGATGGTGATTCAGGTTTCGCAAGCTGCCGGGCCGCCGTCGGCGCCGCCGCCGGGAGCCAGCGGTGGGGCGGCAGCGCCTCATCAGGTGAATCCCGCCACCGGCATGGTGATGCCGGCGAATGAGTTCCGCCGCAAGCCCCACGACACCATCATTCACGAGTTGTTCAAAGTGGTGGACGGCCGGATCACCGAGATCCAGACCATTCGCCTCGATCGGGAGTACGGCTGGGGCGGCGGATGGTGAGGTAGGGGCGCCACGGCCGATCTTTGGGCGACGAGTGTGGTGCTGTCGCCCGGACACCGGCTGCGGCTGGCGGCCGGATCTGGCGCAGGCACAAATCTCCATTGGACGCGCGCGGTTACGCTGGCTAGAATCGCCGCCCTTGTCGTGGGGCGGTAGCTCAGTTGGGAGAGCGTCGCGTTCGCAATGCGAAGGTCGAGGGTTCGATCCCCTTCCGCTCCACCATTCATCTCCTTCCCTACGCATTCGACGCCCCCGTAGCTCAGTGGATAGAGCGACCGCCTCCTAAGCGGTAGGTCGTCGGTTCAACTCCGGCCGGGGGCGCCATCTTTGGGGGGTTGCTGCATGCTGGAAATCGGCGGTCGAGCACCAGAATTCACCCTGCCGGATCACACCGGGCAGATCGTGTCCCTGAGCACCTTGCTGCGCTCCGGACCTCTGATTCTCTATTTCTACCCGGCCGATTTCACTCCGGGGTGCACCCGCGAGGCCTGCTTACTCAGGGATCTGCACACCTCGATTCAAAGTGCCGGATTGGATGTGGCAGGCGTAAGCCCGCAAGAGGCCGAGTCGCACCGCAAATTCCGCGAGAAGTACCAGTTGCCGTTCACGCTGTTGTCGGACCCTGAGAAAGTCGTCATCAAAATGTACGACGTCGCTGGCCCGCTGGGTTTTGGCGTGCGGCGCGCGACCTACCTCATCGATCAGGCGCGCCGCATTCGTTCTGCGGTGCTCGCGGACTTTCGCATCGGGTTGCACGAGGAATTCGTGCGGAAGGCGGTCGCACTCAGTGCTTCAACCTAGTGCAGAATCAGTCGGTTACAGACAGATTCTCGAAGTTGGGGTATTGTCGGTGAGTGCGCCGCATCCGCAGCCGGCGCTTCATGAGGAGCACTGTATGAGTAAAGGTATGGATCGGAAGAAGGAAGGCAAGAAAAAGCCAGCCAAGACCCTCGAGGAAAAGCGCGCCGCGAAACGCGAGAAGAAGTCGAACCGCGGCTGATTGATGAGCTGTGCTTTCCTACGGGACGAAGGCCAGGAACAGGAACGCCGCGAACATTACCAGGTGCACCGCGCCGAGCAGCCCGTGAGTGCGGCCCGACACGAGTGTGATCGAGGCGACCAGAAAGGTCAGAACCAGGAGCACGAGCTCCTTCGGACCCAGTCCCAGCACCAGCGGCATGCCGATGACCGCGGAGGTGAGCGCCACGGCGGGGATTGTGAGTCCGATGCTGGACAAGGCCGAGCCGAGCGCGAGGTTCAAGCTTGTTTGCAGGCGATTGGCGTGGGCCGCGCGCACAGCGGCCCATGTCTCCGGTAACAACACTAACATCGCGATCACGATGCCGAGCACGGCCGAAGGTGCGCCCGCGGCCTGCAGCGCGGTCTTGAGGCCGTGAGCGACCACTTTCGCCAATCCCACCACCGAGGCCAGCGTGACGAGCAACAGGCCGAAGCTCGCCCATGCGAGGCCGGTGGAGGGGGGCGGCGCATGACTGTCCCGCGAAGAGCACAGCCAGCGCGCTGTTGGCCCCCAACACGTGGAAGGCCTGTTCGCGGTGGCGCAGACCTCCCCCGCGCGAGGCGCGAGATGGTACGCTGGAAGCGGGAATAAACCCAACGCGGGCACTGCCGGGCTGCCGGAAAGAATGTGATCGCCGTCACGTTCTGGCTGGCGCAGGCCACTCGATGGGGCCGCTACAATGAGCGCTCGAGGGTGCCGCTAAATACACGGGAAAAAGTCAAATCGTGCCTATAGACCCATCAGGCCAGGGAACGGTCGCACCTGAAGACGGTACGCTGGAGCGCCGTCGCGGGGCAGATCGCCGTACGCAGCCGCTCAAGGCGCTGCTTTATGGAAGCTTCAATCCTCGCCGCCGTGCCTCGCGGCGTGACGGTGAGCTGCGGATAGCCGGTGTCGACTGGCACGATCCACAGTGGCTCGCCGTGGCCATGCTCATCGTGCTGTTCTCATGCGTGGATGCATTTCTCACGCTGACGCTGATGGATCGTGGCGCTTATGAGGTAAACCCTTTCATGGCGCCGTTGGTCGGCCGGTCTGCGCTGGCATTCGCGTTGGTGAAGATTGGTCTCACCGGCGGCGGTGTCGTGCTGCTTACGCTGCTCGCCCGCATGAAGGCCTTTGGCCGAGTTCCAGTCAGCCTGCTGCTTTATACGGTGCTGCTGGGCTACGGCGCATTGCTGGTGTACGAGTTCCGCCTGCTTCAGGAGGCGATGCCCTCCTGAGTCTGGAGCGTTGCCTGACGAGCCCTTCGCGAGGCGGCCTTCGCGGCGCCCCCATATTCCGTTAAACTAGCACTTCGCAGTTTGCCTCCCTTAGCATGCTTGAACCGACACCCCTCTACGGCGGTAACGCCGATTTTCTCGACACCCTCTACGAGCAGTATCTTCGCGATCCCGCGAGCGTAGAGGAACGTTGGCGCACTTATTTCGAGCGTCTCGCACCGCCCAAAGCCGGTGAGCAAGCGCATGGACCGGTGCAGGCCGGTATCGTCGCGCGCGCCTACCAGCCGCGCACGGGCGCAGCAGTGCAGGCGCCGTCAGATCCAGGCGCCGCAAGCTCCAAACAGGCCGCCGTCTCGCGCCTCGTCCAGATCTGGACCAATCGGGGACACCTGATTGCGCATCTGGATCCGCTTGGCCTGATGCAACGGCCGCGGCCCCGCGTGCTCGATCTTGGGTACTTCGGTCTGTCCCCGGACGACCTGGATACCGAGTTCTTCACCGGTAGCCGTACCGATGCGGTGCCGAAGCGCATGAAGCTGCGCGATATTCTGGCGCAGCTCGAATTGATTTACGCGGGACCGATCGGCGCGGAGTTCGCGCACGTGTCGGATTCCGAAGAGCGCTTGTGGCTGCAGGATCTGTTTCAGGCCGGTCGCCTGCAACACCGTTTCAGCGTGGAAGAGCGCCGTAACATCCTCTGGCAGCTCACCGCTGCCGAGGGTCTCGAGCGCTATCTTCATACGAAATACGTAGGTCAGAAGCGCTTCTCGCTCGAGGGCGGCGATTCGCTCGTGGCTCTGCTGGATGACCTCATTCAGCAGGCCGGCTCGGCCGCTATCGAGGAAGTCGTCATTGGCATGGCGCATCGCGGCCGCCTGAACGTCCTCGTCAATCTGCTGGGCAAGTCGCCCTCGGTGTTGTTCTCCGAGTTTGAAGGGAAATATGACCTGAGCCATCTGCATGGCTCGGGCGACGTGAAGTACCACAAGGGCTTCTCTGCGGACCTGCGCACCGCCAGTGGCAATGTTCACACGGTGTTGGCATTCAACCCGTCCCACCTCGAAGTGGTGGACCCGGTAGTGGAAGGTTCGGTCCGTGCGCGCCAGGAGCGGCGCGGTGATGAACGCGGCGACCGCGTGTTGCCGTTGCTCGTGCACGGCGATGCTTCGTTTGCAGGACAAGGTGTGGTGATGGAGACCCTGCAGCTCTCGCAAGCAAGGGGTTATTACACCGGCGGAACGGTGCACGTGATCGTCAACAACCAGGTTGGCTTCACGACCTCGGAGCCGCATGACGCCCGCTCGACGATTTATTGCAGCGACGTGGCGAAGATGCTCGAAGCGCCGATTTTCCACGTCAACGCGGATGATCCCGAGGCCGTCGTATTCGTAACGCGCCTCGCGCTCAAATACCGGATGCGGTTCCACAAGGATGTCGTGATCGACCTCGTGTGCTACCGGCGCCATGGCCATAACGAGGCTGACGAGCCTGCGGCCACGCAACCGGGCATGTATAAGGTGATCCGGCAACATCCGACGGCGCGAAAGATTTACGCGGATCGACTTGCCGCCGAAGGCGTGCTGTCGGAAAGCGATGCCGCCGCGATGGTGGAGCAATACCGAAACGGCCTGGATGAGGGGCGTCCGCAAGCGCGCGCCTCGCTGGGTATGATTGGAAACAACTACACCGTCGACTGGAGCACGTACTCCCAGACCGACTGGACCGAGCGCGTCAAAACGGGTGTTGAGATGCGGCGGTTGCGTTCGCTCGGCGAGCGCATAGTTAGCTTTCCGGAAGGTTTCGCGCTGCACCCGCGGGTGGCGCAGGTCATCACCAACCGCAAGAAAATGCTGGCTGGTGAGTTGCCGCTCGATTGGGGTTGCGCTGAGACACTGGCGTACGCCGCGCTCATCGAGGACGGTTTTTCGGTCCGCATCTCCGGCCAGGACAGCGGCCGTGGCACGTTCTTCCACCGTCACGCGGTGTTGCACGAGCAGAGCAGCGATGCGACCTATATCCCGCTGCAGCACATCGCGGACCATCAGCCGCGCGTGCAGGTGATCGATTCGGTACTTTCGGAAGAGGCCGTTATGGGCTTCGAGTACGGGTATTCGACGACCGAGCCGAATTGCCTCGTGATCTGGGAAGGCCAGTACGGCGATTTCGCCAACGGCGCCCAGGTCATCATTGATCAGTTCATCTGTTCGGGCGAGGCCAAGTGGGAGCGCTTCTGCGGCCTGGCTCTGTTCCTGCCACACGGCTATGAAGGCGCGGGTCCCGAGCACTCGTCTGCCCGTCTCGAGCGTTTCCTGCAGCTGTGCGCCGAATACAACATGCAGGTTTGTGTGCCGTCTACTCCTGCGCAGATGTTCCACATGCTCCGGCGCCAGATGTTGCAGCCGTTCCGCAAGCCGCTCGTGGTGATGATGCCCAAGAGCCTGCTGCGCAACGACATGTCCGTGTCCTCTCTGGAGGATCTGACGCAGGGTAGCTTTGCGCGGATCATTGACGAGGTCGACGACCTGCTCACCGCACAAGTGCGCCGCATCGTGTTCTGCAGCGGCAAGGTGTATTTCGATCTGTTGAAGGCTCGCCGCAAGGACGGGCAGCGCGACGTCGCACTGGTGCGAATCGAGCAGCTCTATCCTTTCCCGACCGAAGAGTACGAGGCGGCACTCAACCGGTATCCGAATGCGCGCGAGGTTGTGTGGTGTCAGGAGGAGCCACAGAACCAGGGTGCCTGGTACCAGATCCGTCATCGCCTCCAGGAGGCCTTGGGCGGACGACGTCAGGTGTTGTACGCCGGGCGTGCGCCGGCTGCCGCACCTGCGACCGGCATCAGCAAGATCCATGAAACCGAGCAGGCCGGGCTGATTCATGCCGCCCTGCATGCCACTGTGACTGAAGAGTCAGCGAGGGAAACCACGCGGCTGACGGGATCGGGCTCTGTCCCCGCTGCCGCGGCTCCGGGTACCGCCTCCGCCACTCCATTGAGAAAGAGCTCATGACGACTGAAATCCGGGTTCCCCAACTGCCCGAGTCCGTGGCAGACGCCACGCTTGTTGCCTGGCACAAGCAGCCGGGCGACACCATCAAGCGCGACGAGAATCTCGCGGACCTGGAGACCGACAAAGTCGTTCTGGAGGTTCCGGCACCGGCCAATGGCGTAGTGCGGGAAATCAGAATTCCCAGCGGGACAGTTGTGACCAGCGGGCAGGTGCTCGCGATCATTGAAGAAGGTGCTGCGGCTGCTGGAAATGGTCACGCCAACGCGACAGCCAACTCCGAGGCGGCCAGCAAGTTGAGCCCGTCGGTGCGGCGTCTCGTCGAAGAAAACAAACTCGACCCGGGCGCCATTCCAGCCTCCGGCAAAGATGGGCGCCTAACGAAGTCCGACGTGGTTGATTTCCTCGGGAAGAAGCAGGCAGGCGCGGCGGAAGCGCCGGCCTCGGCCGGAGCCGCTCCGGCGGCTGCCAGCCCGGTGCCCGCTGCACGAGCGCCCACACCGGCACCGACTCCTGCCTCGCGACCCGCCGGGTCTCGCGTCGATCAAAGAGTGCCGATGACGCGCTTGCGTCAGCGTATTGCGCAGCGTTTGGTCGAGGCGCAATCCACGCAAGCGTTGCTCACCTCGTTCAACGAGGTGGACATGACGGCCGTGATGGAGTTGCGCAACCGCTATAAGGATCGTTTTGAGAAAGAGCAGGGCGTGAAGCTCGGCTTCATGTCCTTTTTTGTGAAGGCCTCGATCGAAGCCTTGAAGAAGTTCCCAGCGATCAACGCGTCCGTCGACGGCAGCGACGTGATCTATCACGAGTACTACGACATCGGTGTCGCCGTCTCCACGGATCGCGGCCTGATGGTGCCGATCGTGCGTGATGCGGATGTGAAGAGCTTCGGCACCATCGAGAAGGAAATCGGCGGCTACGCCAAGAAGGCTCGCGAAGGCGCGATTGCCATCGAAGATCTCACCGGTGGAACGTTCACCATCACCAACGGCGGAGTGTTCGGCTCGCTCATGTCGACGCCGATCGTCAATGCCCCGCAGAGCGCCATTCTGGGCATGCACAAGACCCAGGAGCGGCCGATGGTGGTGAATGGACCCAATGGCGAAAAGACTATAGCCATTCGCCCGATGATGTACCTCGCCATCACTTACGATCACCGGATCATCGACGGCCGCGAAGCGGTGCAGTTCCTTGTCACCGTCAAGGAGTGTCTCGAGGATCCCGGCCGTATGTTGCTGGGGATTTAATATGGGAAAAAGTCGCCT
>Ga0134126_10002017_pt1 | contig 25781 bp, 22 predicted proteins | sample KB31752_FD_96881 | JGI IMG/M metagenome (GOLD analysis project Ga0134126, IMG submission 96881) | Terrestrial soil microbial communities with excess Nitrogen fertilizer from Kellogg Biological Station, Michigan, USA - KB3-175-2 | ecosystem: Environmental > Terrestrial > Soil > Unclassified ... | reverse complement strand
TGTCATTGGATCTAATTCTTGTGGTGGTTCATCAGGAAATGAATATGTTGATAGTAATTTGCATACCAAGCGCGCAGAGGAATTTGCCTCATTGATCCGCACGGCGACATTGCCTCTGATATTTTGCACTATTTACCAAAAGAGCGAATTAAGGATGTCATCTACTTCAATCCTGCCGATATTACGCACTCTATTGCCTTCAATCCGCTTAAAAGCGTTCACCCCGACCACCACCACTTAGTTGCCTCCGGCATCATTTCAACATTCAAAAAAGTATGGTCAGAAAGTTGGGGGCCGAGAATGGAATATATATTACGGTTCAGCCTTTTAACGCTCTTAGAGTACCGACATGCCACATTGCTTGATATTCAGCCACTCCTTACGGACAAGGCATATAGAGGACATGTATTGCAAAGAGTTAAAAACCCGCATACTTTAGCCTTTTGGCAGAATGAATTTGATAAGTTCCCGCCATACATGAAAGCCGAAGCTATTTCACCGATATTAAACAAATTAGGTCTGTTCAGAACGAGCATTCCTTTGCGAAATACAGTTGGACAGAAGGTATCCAGTTTCAATTTCTTTGATGTCATGGATTCGGGCAAGATATTCATTGCCAACCTGTCTAAGGGCAAACTTGGAGAGGATGCCAGTGCATTGTTAGGCTCTATGCTTATCACATCCATACAGTCTGCAACCTTGTATCGGGCAATTCAAAAGGAAGAACAACGGCGGTCTTTTTACCTCTATGTGGATGAAATGCAGTCTTTTGTTACCCAATCCTTTGCCGACCTGTTGGCAGAAGCCAGGAAGTACAAATTAGGGATGTTTCTGGCGCACCAATATATCGCACAATTACCGGAGAATCTTAGGGCGGCAATCTTTGGGAATGTCGGTACCATGATCTCCTTCAGAGTAGGAAGTACCGACGCAGAAGTGCTTGAAAAAGAGTTCTATCCGACATTCAACAAAATCGATCTCATAAACCTGCCTAAGTATTCCATTTACCTGAAGCTCATGATTGACAGCGAAACGAGCCAGCCCTTTAGTGCGGATACGTTGCCAATTTCGTTACAGAAGCATCCGTACAAACAATATGTTGAAAGAACTTCACGAACCAATTTTGCAAAGCCGAGAAAGGAAATTGAGGAGGAGATATTTGAATACCAGGAGGCAAAATAAAGCCCCAGCAATTGCCAGGGCTTCTCAATTAAACACACCTCTCTCCGTTCTCCGTTATTCAATTATTGGTAAAACAAAAATAATGAAACCACATAAATAATTCATTGCTCAGATTGCTCTTGCGTGACTATTAGATCCACTAATGCACTATCATTATCAAATAAAAAAGTAAGACCCACCACATGGTAATCCAAATATGGCTTAGACCCTCCCAAATCATACTGCATCCCGAAAATAGCTTTATCTGGCGCACCCGCCTTATACGTTTCTGTCGAATTCGGACTACCTAAATATTCCCTAATAGCGTTTGGACTTTTACCCACCAGGCAGCCGTGATCGGTAATAAGCTTTAGAATTTCAATTCCTGCTACCCTTTTGCTTTCTCCACATAATGAATTGTTGCTATTCCACAAATGCGTTATGTAAGACATAACTGCCTCACATTCAATAGTTTTATATTTTTTTAATTTAGGAGGCGGAAATGAAGAATGATGCTTTCCGCCCCCTAAACTAAATAGGAGTGCTAATGTGAAAAATGATGATATTTTTAGGATTCCAATCATTAATCTTTCATAATCTCTTTGCTGTATTCTGCCGATTCGGTTATAACTTTAAGCAAATATATACCAGAATGACAATTTGCTAGTACATCGATTGGTAATTGTTGGAAGTTTGCCTCAATTATCCCTTGATCCTGAGCATAAATCTCTTTGCCAGTAATATCGAAGATTTGAACAGTTACAGCGCTCTTTTCAGGTAAATTAAATTGCAAAAGTATATTGCCAGTCGTAGGATTAGGAAAGACCGCAATATTATCCTGCGAATATTTGGAACTTTCTATTCCAGATGTACAATAGCCGCCACTCAAGTAATTGGTATGACTAAAACTTACACAAGCAAATGTTACACCTGTGCTCGCAAGGACAGCGTCATCGCCACCGTCAATTGCTTCAGTTGTTATTGTTGATTCTTTTTCTCCATTTCCTCGCTCGAAATACATTGTTTCAGTCGGGTCTACAACATGCTCTAATCCAACGGCGTGACCCATTTCGTGAATAACCACAGTAAAGAAATCTACTTTGTTGGGATCAACCGTTCCAGTATATGAGGAATCATAAAACCAATTCACCTTCTTATTAAATGAAAAATCAGTTTCAACATCTGCATACTTTGTTGTGTCCGCAACACAGTATTGAATAAATCGCTGAGTATGGCCCAAGACACCAGCCGGAAGATTGTCAAAGGCAACGATATTAATGCCATCGGATTTAGTTGTGTCAACACCTGTAGTGGAGGAGCTAATTTTAAAATTCACGCCAGTGTGACATATCCAATCACGAACTGATTTAGCAAATATTTTTCGAGCTATAGTATTGTTATAAAAGTTGGTATTGTAGGTAAATGTCATCCCTCCTGCGGAATTTTTATTTATATTATATAATCTGTATTTATGTCCTTTGGGTGTTGCCCGACCATCCGCTATAGAATATGGTATAGTAACAAAATCCGCTGATGAAAACGAGCTGGTATATGAAGAATTATTTTTAACGGAAACATGTCCCGTCCCTGCCGCATGTACCCCTGTATTTAAACCACTATCTATGGTTGAAGGCACATAAACTTGGATAAGGGTATCTGACCAACTTGCAATATCGCATGGTTCTGCGGGCGCACGAGTGCTTGCATTATTCGCATCGTTGAAAAAAACCGTTCCTTTGCCACGAGAGGAGCCGAAGTTAGTGCCGTGAATGGTTAAAACAGAGTTGGTGCCTGCAGTAATAGAAACGGGGATTACGGATGTAATAGTCGGGTTTGGAGAGGCAATACAAAGGTTTATATTGCTTGTTGAAACCGCCATCACCTGATCATAGGGATACGTAGATAAGGAACTTGCTGTATCAGACAAGGCGTACCAGCAAAATCCAGAACAAAACGCTGTGTCAGTGAAATATAAGTCAGAAGTTTGCCCTCCGCATATCGTGATTGCAATTGATACATGAGCAATTGTCACAGCGGTCGTTGTGAGATTGTATCTGGTGGTTACAGGATACGTTGTGCCCAATTGTAATATAAAGTCGCTGACAGTGTTGTCTGAATAATTTACCGTATCGTAGCCTGACCCGAATTTTGATCCTCTCGTAACTATTATTTTACCGTTTGAAACAATATTAGTACCAAAAGCCGTGGTATTGTAATGGATATGTACTAATGCATTATCTAAGAATGTGTGATTATCATTACTCCGAGCCTCTACGTCAAATTCAAGACGGTTTGGAGAGCCGGCAGCTATATGAGGGTTGGCAAATGAGAAAGAAATATCTTCAGTAGATTCAGTCTTATGCAACCCGGTATTGTTTTTAAAGATTTGCGCTTTCTCAGTGTACAATCTAGCCATTGTTTTATCAAAACGAGCTTGCCTATTCTTATCCGTTTTTTCAATTATCGAGCCTGGACAGACTGAATAGGTGTAGCCAGTGAGTGCCGAAATATATGAATACATTGCATTCAGATCGGTATAATGAGTAAAGAGGTCATGAGCCACTACGGTACCTTCACTCAAGCTATCATATTCGATAAAACCTTGTTCGGAAGCATATACTTCGAGAGGATTCGGAAATGTTGCATCCGATGTTATTGCTGGTAAATTTGTCAGATTGCAGAAGAAAATTCCTCTTTGCCCTGTTACAAGGGATAGATTATGAGTAATTTGTTCCTCCATGTCCCCCACGATTCCCCCGGAGGTTATTATTTGCGCAGTGCCGCAACCAATAGATCCTTTGAGAATCTTGCTAATATGTACAATGCATGACCTGTAAATATTAGCTGAATCCGAATCCCAATAGGCGGTTGTTGAGATAACTGTTCCTTCAAAGATATACGCAGAACTGTCCACTCGTTGAGTAACAGGAACTTCGTACACCTGGGCAAAACTTGCCTTAGCAACGCAGATTGTGCATGCAAGCACAAGTAATAAATGTTTTTTCATTTGTTTAGTATTTAAAGAGTTAAGAATAAGTACATACCAGTTGTTTGCCAATTCAGGCCATTCGCTGACTGCGAAAAAGCTACACAGGCGAGAAGTGTGGCGCATACAATAATGCGCGGTACGAGTTTGTTTTTAAACTGTTGCATGATGTAAAATATTTAGTTGTGAATAAATAGAAAGCGGCCGAAGCATATTCCTCTGTCCGGAAACGGAAGAATAAGGCACTGGCATTCACTAAAATATATTTAGTGTTATGCAGTTATTTATTAAAAAGTTCGGAGTTTCCGGGTGCGGTTCACAGGCTTGGTTTTTCAGTATGAGGATTTTTTACATTTTCAAATGTAAGAATCTTTTTTGTTATCCAAATTTTTTTGTATTTCCTTTTATCACTAAAAGCAAATCTTATTTTTTAATACCTGTGGCAATGTGAAAGCTATACCAGGTATATGTGAATTGTATTGAATTACCAGAAATGCTTCCGTAACCGCCTTCAAATAGAGTGCCGATTTCTTGTTGAGGAATATTAAAGGTATCCGCAGCGGTTTTAGCGATGGCAATTCTGTCGTTCCCCTGGTCACCCAGGTTTACTAATTGTATGAAATCATTGGAAACCGTGGATTTTGTGATTTGCATGATATAGTCGCTTGGCTCCTTTAGGTAGGTATTTGAATCATGAACCTGCCAATAGCCAACATATTTATCTCTAATGTCTATAGGGGGTGATGAAACATTATCATTTGGCTTTTTACATCCAATTAAAAGGGTGAGGCAGAAGAAAAATAACAGCTTTCTCATTGTTATGGTTTTTAATGTTTTCGACAAAACTAAACATAAATTTTGCAAACCCGATAAATTTGTCGGGTTATTTTTTTATATTCTTGCTGACATTCGGCTCGTGGACAAAGGATACACCGCCGAAATCAAACAATTTGGCAAGCAGGTTCGTCAAATGCGATTAGATTTGAATATAACCCAGGAAGACTTAGCTGCTTCCTGCAATATAGATGTTAGAACTGTGCAAAGAATAGAGCGTGGAGATTCAGGAATTGGTCTTTATATCGTATTTGCATTAGCAGAAGCCTTTAAAGTTCCTCCTTCGGAATTATTTCGATTTATTACAATGCCAGCCAAGTAAGGCCAAGATGAACATTACAACCATCGGTTTTAAGGCCTAAATTTTTGGGGTTCTTAAATTATTTCTACTTTTACGCTGCCAATCAATATACTCCGTAACTAATTTTTCTAAACTTATAAACTTAAAAATCATGCAAATCGTAATTGTAATTGCAGCAATCGCAGTAGTGCTTTACTTTGTTTTCCGCAAACGCAGAGTGAATGCCAGTACCAATGAAGTTAAAGCATTCATGGATCAGCAAATTGCCCCAGGAGAGTTCTATGAACGCTTAGAAAACATTGTCCGGGGCTTGGATATGCCAGACGTGCAAATGGAGTCAATAGCATATCCAACAAATCATTTTTTGTCTGACAGACGAGAATATTTAAGAATCAGCAGGAAAGATTCCATTTTTGATGTGTGCGTATCACCATTTGGAAAGGGTTCATTTGTTTCATATTGGTTTGGCGAACCGAGAAAAGCGCTTAAAGAGCTTACCGCTAAAATGGCGAATAAGTATATAAATAACAGCGATGTACATGAGATCATTGATAACTTCAATACAAAAACCCGCTATCAGTACGATACTGATTCCGTGTTTAAAGTTTGGGTCAAAGATTGTATCAATACAGCAATAGCCGAATTCCAGGTAGAGAAAGGGGTGCGAGTGTCCTTGGAAACAGCATAGCACCATGTCCCGTATTGAAAATTTAACACGTCAATTTTACGAGTGGGAGCACCGGTGCAGAGGTTGGGTGCTCTACGACTATCCTGTTGATCTTGAGCCGCCGTTTGAGCCCTTCTTTTTCCATGAAGTGCAACAAACTCCTGCTATTGACGATGGACTGCGTCCGAGCATTATTACAAAAGCTTTAAATCTTTTTAAAAATGAGGAAGTAGCTGAAGACGTTACAGAGGTTGAGCCCCTGTATCCATATCCCTATGCCAATGAGGAAGCATTAATAACCTATTCAGTTTCATTACCAAAGGACAAGAAAGTAGAAGTTGCTGAAACGGAACAGATGCTCCTGATGCTCTCTCAATCCAGGCATCCAATCAGTTTTGAGATCGTTGCTAACGGCACATCCATCCGTTTGCAATTTGTATGTAGGGAAAGCGATCAAGGACTACTCTATTCCATTATCAAAGCGTATTTCCCTGATAGTGGCATAAAGGAAAATACAGAAGGTCCTTTAATTTCAGAAGGCAAAGATGGACATATTATTGACTTCGGACTTGAGCAGGAATTTATGCGGCCGATTGCAACCTGCAAGAACTTCAATATTGATCCATTGACAGGCATTTTTGGAATCCTGGAACACATGAAAGCTGATGAAGAAGCCGTTATCCAAATCCTTTTCAAAGCGGCTGTAAATCCTTGGTCTGAAAGTGTATTGCGCTCCGTTACGGCTTATGACGGCAAGTCCTTTTTCATGGACGCTCCCGAAATGATAAAGTTAGCCGAAGAAAAGATTTGCGCACCGCTTTTCGGTGTAGTAGTCCGTATTGCTGGTGTTAATGATACAGGTGATACCAATGTGGCAGTTCGGTTGGCATCTGCCTTAATACAAGTATCAGGCACACCATATAACAGCCTATTACCGCTTAAGGGCTACGATATTGATGCCTTCATTGAAGATATAGCCTTGCGACAGTCGCATCGCTTGGGAATGCTCTTAAACTGCAAAGAACTGGCAACCTTCGTTCATTTTCCTTCCGATTCTGTTGTTTCGTACAAATTAGAACGAGACACCCGAAAAACCAAAAAGGCTCCGGCGGTTTGTTTGGGACACAAATTTGAAATTGGTGTAAATGAGCACCAAGGAGTAGCAACAATAGTAAGCGTCAATGATCAGCAGCGCTTAAAACACACCCATATTATCGGAGCTACAGGCACAGGAAAATCAACATTGTTATTAAGTTCTATTGTTCGGGATATTACAAATGGTGAAGGGGTTGCAGTCCTTGACCCTCACGGTGATCTCATTGAAAATATTTTACCATGGGTAATTCCTAACCGGCACAAAGATGTCATTTTGATAGACCCTGCCGATTCTGACTTTCCAGTTGGCTTTAATATTCTAACCGCTCATTCGGAAATCGAAAAAGATATTCTTTCATCTGACTTGGTAGCGGTATTCAGGCGGCTTTCAACAAGTTGGGGAGATCAGATGAATTCTGTCTTTGCGAATGCGATTCTGGCATTGTTAGAAAGCTCACAAGGAGGAACCTTGGTTGATCTAAGAAGGTTTTTAATAGAAAAGCCATTCAGAGATCAATTCCTAAAAACTGTTTCCGACCCTTCCATTATCTACTACTGGCAAAAGGAGTTTCCGCTTCTTAAAAGCAGTTCCATTGGCCCCATACTAACCAGGCTTGATTCATTCCTCAGGCCGAAACTCATTCGAAATATGGTGGCACAGAACAAAAGCCTTGATTTTGAGGATATACTTGATAGCAAGAAGATATTGCTCATAAAGCTCTCGCAGGGCTTAATCGGCACTGAAAACAGCTACCTCTTGGGTACGTTCATTGTCTCTAAAATTCAGCAGGCAGCAATGGCACGACAAGCAAAAGCCAAAGCCGAACGCTCCAATTTCTACCTCTACATTGACGAGTTCCAGAACTTCATAACACCTTCAATGTCTACTATCCTTTCAGGCGCACGAAAGTATGGGCTAGGGCTAATTTTAGCCCACCAGGATCTGCAGCAGTTAGTGAAGAGCGACACAGAACTTGCCAGCTCTGTCATTGCCAATGCCGGAACTCGAATCTGCTTCAGGCTTGGAGATACTGATGCCAAAAAGTTTGAAAGCGGTTTTTCATTCTTTGATGCTAATGACCTGCAAAACCTCGACACCGGCCAAGCTATTGTAAGAATAGAAAGGCCGGAAAATGACTGCAATATATCGACACTGACACTGCCTGAGCTTGAAGAAGATGTTGCCAATACTAACAAGGATATGGTAATAGCTGCTTCAAGAGAAGGCTATGGCAGTTCAAAAGAAGAAATTGAGGCTCTTATGTGGGAAAGCCATGAAGTGCCTGTAGAAAGGCAAATAATAGCGAAGGAAACCTTTCAACCCCAACCAGTTCAACAACCTGTTATTCCAATATCACCTATTGAAATGCCTAAACCGAAGGTAAATCAAGAAGAAAAGAAGCAGGAAACGCAGCACCGATATTTACAGACCCTCATTAAGCGTATGGCTGAATCCAGAGGCTTTAAAGCCGTAATTGAAGAGCCTACGAAGGACGGAGGTCGTGTAGATGTGGGACTATTAAAGAATGAATCCAGGATCGCTATTGAGATTTCCATTACTACCCCAGGGACGTGGGAAATTCAGAATATCCAAAAATGCCTTTCCGCCGGATATGTACCTGTTATTGTCTGCTCAGCCGATACAAAGCACCTTGAAAAGGTAAAGAAGTTTGTAACAGAACAGCTTTCTTTTGATTCCAATATCCTTTTCCTTGAGCCGGAAGCGCTGTTTCTGTATCTTGACCAACAAACAGCCAATGAACTAACCAAGGAAGACCGGGTAAAGGGCTACAGGGTAAAAGTAGAATACAATGCTGTTTCTGAGAATGATGCCCAGGCGAAGCGTACTACAATATTAAAAAGCGTAGCTGATTCTCTTAAGAGCAAGAAAAAATGAAGGTTGCTAAACAATTTGAATAACTGCTTGTTTTATTGAAAAAAAGATAATAACATGAAGGATCAAAAGCAAAACACTCAGAACCCGAATGACCAAAGGTCAAATGTGAAAAACACCAATAATCCTGCAAACAAGAGTGCGGTAGACAACAAATCCAATCAGGGGAACCCTACTCATGCGTCAAGCAAACCTAAAGGGAAATAAGGCACCCCTTGCTGACAAATCCAGTAACAAGACCGCTCCTAAGGCGGTTTTGCTGTTTTACCACCCTCGCCCATTCACCCTTAGGCAAAGGTATGCTGTGAGTTCGGTACAGCAAGGTTATATAAACGCCTGATGAGGTTGTATATACTAAAGGTATCAGCCGACCTTGCCTTTACCTCACTTCACTTTCAAATTTGCGCCTAAGGTGAGAAAGGGCTAATTTGTTCATTTACCACAATAGGCGATCGGCGTTTTAATCTAGTAAAAGGCCTATTACACTTTAGTAACAGGCTTGTAATTAACCGACGCTTCCTTCCTTTTGACCTTTTCAATTCCTTCTCGCAATGCCTTGATTTCTTTGTTTTTCCATATCGTATGGTAAGGATTATTGTAATTAAATAACAAATATCCCCGAAGATTATAAACCAATCAGCAAGTCTAAATAGATACAAACCAGCATAATCAGATAATAAGAATTTGTTTGAAAAGGCGCTGAGGGCTCTTTTTACCTGATTAGGTTTCTAACTTTTGCTTGTCCTATCCAATAAGTGTATCTTCGTAGAAAACTGATTGTCATGGCAATGTTTTACTTAAACCCATACTCTAAAGAGAGTATAAGAAGTCAGTGGATCAAGTATCTTCAAACTGCCTGTTATATTAGAGACATAAATGGAATAGTAACTCGAAATCGGATTGGGCTTGAAAACACAATTAACAATGCTTCAGCCAAGGAAATTAAAACAATCGAACAGGTAATGGGAACCCTGAACGCAGGGTTTAACGAGATTTCTCACTATTTGCAAAGCATCAACAGCAGCATCTCAGCAATTTCGGGACAGATTAGCGATTTATCGGCAATGTTAGATTGGAAGCTTTCTGAAATGATCGAAGAACAGGCAATTACAAACCGCTTACTTGGTCACATCGTTCAACTTTCACGAGTTTCAGATAACCAAAAAGTCCGTATAGATTACATTGAGCAAGGACTTAAATATATTAAAAATGCCCTTATTGATAATTCACCGCCAGAAAGTGCTTATTATGAGGATGCAATGGAATACCTTCTTAAAGCTGAGAGTTTAGAAAAGCGTGATTATATTGTTTTAGGTAAGATTGGATATATCTACCTGTATTCGAATAAACTTCTTGACTTCAAAGCCGCGGAAGACTATTTTTTGCGATCTGTGCGAGAGGCACTTGCGGAATCTAATGTTGGCGGTTCCAACATTTATAAGAACATGTCGCCCTCTGGAAATTTGCACTTGGTATACAGCCAAAATCCGTATTTGGCTGCTGCGGCTGAGGCATACATATATGCAGCTCGCAGTTGTTATCTACAAAGGGCTTTAGTAAGAGCTATAGAATATGCTGGCATGGCCTCTACCCTTGTACCACAGTGTACATTAGCAAAATTTGAGCAAGCAAAATACTATGCAGCTAACAATCAAGTTAATGAATCCGTAAAAATTCTCGAGCCTCTTATAAAAAAAGATAGATTGTACGCTAATACAGTACTCAATGATTATGATTTACTTAGTAAGCCTGAAGTGCAGAATTTAATAGATGTGCTGGCGAAAGACGCCATATGGGAATCCGCACAGAATTACCATAACTGCATTAATATTATTAAAACAGGCTCAGAAGCAAAAAGTAAACTTGATGAAATCAAGCGACATATAAATACCAACAGTTACATTGGGGCAATGAATGCTTTAGATATGTTACAGGCTCGTTACAATTTCCCTTTTAAGCATGCAAAAGTCAACTCAAATTATAGGTTCAAAATTGATACTTGGGAGGAAACACCTTCATTGACAATTTTTGAATACATCAGAAAGGAAAATTCTCTTACCACAAATGAAATTGAGGATGTCAAAAGAAAGCTTCGATCTGAATTAATATTGGCAGACTCTATTATTGGCTGGCAAATATCTCTCCCCATTGCATCAATAAGTGGATTGGTTAGGGGATGCTCAGTTACAAATGTTGCATGGGATAGTGGAACCGCCTTTTCAACTATCTTTTTTATTATGCTACTGGGAGTTGTAATAGGCGCAATTTACGGCTATTATGACATCTTCAAAAAAGGACTTGAAGAGGGAGAAGGCTAATATTTATGATAATCTCGCATATACTTTTTTTACATCCGAAATCGGATTCTTTAGCTCATCAAATACTGTTATTTTTTCCAAATTGGATAGTGGAACATTTTTTCTGAAGGTCAAATACTCGGTATCCGAGAGCTCACCTAAATAAACCATAGTTCCCAATCTCACTCTTTCTTGTAAGTCTTTTTCCCTTTCAATTTCTTCATAAAACCATCGATTGTCATATTCCTCATCAAATTGATCACCTATTTCATTAATTACTGCTTTATTAACTTCAAGAGCATTTCGTTCGCCACGATAAGTTGTATAGCCTGATACTTCTCCGTTTTCATTCCATACTGGAATTTCTATATATTCGATATTCCCATCACGTTGGTGCTCCTCTATGTACTTGTCTATCTGATCACAAGAAACTTTACCAGTTTCAAATATAATCCCTGTAGCCACTAATGCTTTCATTTGCCTTGCTACTCTGTCGTTCCTCAATTTCGCTTCAATTTTTTTTCGATCCTGATCCCAATGCAAAATTCGCAGATCCAATGGAATTTCTTTTACCGGACTTTTTTCTATGCTTTCAAGGTAATCTTCAACTGAAGTGACCTTGGCCTCCTGGTTATCATTTATTTCTTCATTTTCCTTTTGTGCACTGTTAAATTCAAATCTTTCTCTTGACATGGTATGCAATTGAATATGTGTATAATTCATAATTATAACCCATCAATATACAATCTGCAATAAGGTATATTTTTTAAGGATATTTTCAGGGCTAAGACAGTACACTATAAATTTTCCCATTGGATGCTAATGTTACTGCCACAGCAATTGCCTCAAGTTGCTTAGATGCCGTGCTATCTTGATTTTTAACCTCAGTTGTAGAATCCAATTCTTGGAGTAAGGTCTTTAAGGAGTTCCATATGTCATTTTTGAGTGAGCGCAGTAACAATGCATTAAATCCTTAAGAGTGAATGTTAAAGTTTTGACCCGCTTTTGATGGGAGAATAATATGTCATTTTGGCATAGCGATGCCTCTAATTTTCAAAGTACTCCTCATCCTTTGCTATTTTCCCACCAAAGAAAAAGGCCGGAACTTATGATTTGTAAGTCCGACCCATCAATTATCAATTTTCTAAAAACTACCTTTGCAGTGTCCTTTTAATGATTTTATCTACCTGGGAAAAGGGCAAAGCAAAGTAAAGGGGGACTGCGGATTGTTTGACATTTTAAAGTTACCTATCATAAAACTCCTCTAGAGGCCGAACTCTTTTACATTTTTGAAGATTAACCATCTTAAGTTCCCCTTTAGGGGTCAGGGGTTGGAAGCAAGGGTTAACGATATAAATTATCTCAATAAAACTCTTTTTAAGTTCCCCTTTAGGGGTCAGGGTTGGGGGCCAGAGGCCGCCCCAGGATCATATTTTATCGAAGCAAAATAATAAAGCATCACCATCCTGCTGTACCTGAAAGTAATAGGGGTTAAAACAATGAGAGCGCCGATAATACAGGCCATCACTTGCCATATTGGCGGATTGGAAACGATGGCATAATCCAATAGCCCCGCCAATACCACGATCGCAACCGTAATAAAATAGCTCACATACATGCTGCCCCAGAAAAAACCGGGTTCTATTTCGTATTGCTGTCCGCAAACGGGACAGTTTTCATACATTTTCATAAATCCCAGGCTGAAAGTGGGTTTTACAAACACCAGGCCTTTATGGCAATGGGGACATTTTTGAGAGAAAAAAGGGGACATAGGCGTCAGGGGTAAATAGTAAGAGAGCGGAGAGCGAAAGTGCGAAGAACGAAAACGTGCGAAGCCAATTCTTAATTCTTAATTCTTAATTCTTAATTTTTTTCGACTGTTTGTGTACCAAAGCACCCCGATAACGCTCGCGACGGCATAGGGCATCGCGAGCAGTACATATATGCCTTTATTGAGGCCGAGCCCGGCTTTTTTCCCGGTGGCTTTTACGCTGCCTGATACATTGGAGGCGCATACCGAACACTGGGCGGTGGCACTATTAGAAGCAAACATCATCCCAAACGACAGGAACAAAGAAAACAATATTGTTTTAGCGGTGATCTTCATTTGCATTACAAATTCGAATTTCACTTCAAAGTTCGGAAATAATGGTGGTAAATGGTGCAAACCAGGAGAAGAATGTTTTTTGGAAAAGGACGGTGGAAACTCCGAAAGAAGCACACACCCCTACCCCTCTTATTTAGAGGGGAATGTGCCGGAATGAGTTTGACTGTATGTGTTTTAATTTGTGAGTATTATACAGAGCAAACACGCAACTAACTCTCTAAAGGGAGCTCAAAAGCACACACTGCAAACCCCCTCTTATTTAGAGAGGAACGTGCCGGAATGAGTTTGACTGCCTGTGTTTTACTCAGTGAAAATTCTATAGAGCAAACACGAAGCTAACTCTCTAAGATAACACAAACCCTTATATTCCCCTCTAAAAAGAGGGGTTAGGGGTGTGTTTTTTCCCAAAAAAGAATCTTTCTAAAAACTATTTGTTATCTTTGCCAATAGAACAATTAGACAAAACACGAAAAAAATATGAAAAAGTTAACGCTCCTGCTTTTTATGGCAGCCTTGATTGTGATAGGGTTTACCAATACACATTGTTCCAAACGGACATCCGGGAACGATATTACTCCTATTACCGGCGGGGATACGCAGTCAACTTCTACTAAGAAAGATACTAGTGGGGAGGATTTAAATGTTACTGTTTACCAAAATACTACTACTTCAGGCTCTCGTGAAATCACTGGAGGAAGTTTTCAGGTATACCTTTTTAATAATTTTCACGACTATAATAATTTCCTTTTGTATGATTCACTCAAATCAAATTTAATTGATTCAAATTCTCACAAAACTGGTGATGCAACATGTCAATTCCAAAAGGTAAAACCAGCTTCTTCTGCGCCAAATTATACATATTTCAGATCAGGCCCATATAAAGATAAGCCCATTACTTATTATCTGGCAGCCTATTGGTACCCATCAACCGGTGGAAAACCATGGAAAGGATTTTATAATACTGGACCAGGAAACACGTCAGGTAGTATTATTAACATTGCTATAAATAATGGATTAAATGTAAATGGAAATCCTTTTCCAATGTCCGTTTCGCCACAGTAAATTTGATAGAATAAACTAAAAAAGCGCTTTTTGAGCGTTTTTTTAGTTTTATAGTGGGTTTAACGTATTACTCCCCAACCAGTACCATGCGCTTGGCATCAATTTGTTTGCCTTTTACATTGAGGTTAACTTTCCCTGCGTAGCTTTGCTTAAGAACCATTGCTTGAAGAAGCTCTAATCATCTTCAGAGATCGGTCATGGTTCCGGGGCAGGCCCGGAATGACGGGGTCAAGCCCTGAATGAGGCGGACAGGCCCGGAATAACGTGCATTGTTGAACCTTTTCCAAAATAACCAACTTTGTAAAAGATTCTTGCGCCAGCCCATTCCCAAATTCCCAAATTCCCAAATTCTCAAATTCCCAAATTCCCTACCATCTCCCACGCCGAGCTATATCTCCCGTTCTTTTCGCAATATTCCAGGAAACGGTTGTAAAACGGGTGGTTGCCAAGGGTGGCGCTGTCGCCTATAACCACCAGTTTTTTCTTCGCGCGGGTCAGCGCCACATTCATCCGCCTGTAATCTGATAAAAAACCAATCTCCCCTTTATCATTGCTTCTCACCAGAGAGATATAAATAATATCACGTTCCTGTCCCTGGAAGGCGTCAATGGTATTGATGTCAATGGTGGCAAGGGATTGCAGGAATGTATTGGAATTTACAATTTCCTGGAGGTATTTTACCTGTTCCCGGTATGGGGAAATGATGCCTGCACAAGACAACTTTCCCTCAGAGTCTCCCCCCATAGCACGATCCTGCACCGGCGATCCATTGGGGACTCTGAGATCCTTCGCCAATAGTTTCTCAAAGTGTTTGAACAATATATCAGCTTCTCCGGGGTTGAAAAGGCTCATGGTTTCAGGATTTTGCTTTTCATCAAAACTGCACCCTGCAGTATCTATAAATTCAAGCGGCACATTGTCGGCCAGGTCTGTAAGATGGTCTTTCACAGAGTCATCAGCGATCAATTTGTTGTCATAAAATTCCTGGTTGCTAAAACCCATTATTTTTTCGTTCATCCGGTATTGGGTTTTGAGCAGGGAAACTTCCGGTAGCCTGGCCAGGCACTTTTCTATCAATGTGGCGCTTAGCCCCTGTCTCGCTGCCGCCATGCTTTTCACCGTAGGCGGCAACTGAAATGGGTCTCCGGCCAGTATTACCCTTTGCGCCCTTGCCACAGGTATCCATGTCGCCGGTTCAAGGGCCTGTGCTGCCTCATCAATCACCAGTGTTTTATAGGTCCTTCCCTCGGTGTATTTATTTATGGAACCTACAAGGGTACAGGTAATAACATCTGCGTTTATTAATATCTGGCTTACGTCATAGTCTTCCAGTTTTATGGCGTCATCTTTCAGGAGCCTGGCTTCTTTGAGCAGCAGGTTCCGCTGGTCGCGCTCGCTTTTGCCAAAATGCCTTTTGTATTTTGAGGCCATCCTCCGGTATTCTTCCGCCTGTTTTTTGAGGTTTTTTATATCTTTGGAATAACCATGCCGGTCGAGCCGGGCATCAAGTGTATGGCTTATAATAGATTCATCCATCCGCGCAAGATTGCCCAACCTCACAACATTCAGCCCCTCATCCGACAACCGCTCTGTAAGCAGGTCAACGGCGGCATTGCTGGGCGCGCAAACGAGGATGTTTTTTTCAGTTTTTGCGATGTATTTAATAGCCTGCACCAGGGTAGTTGTTTTTCCTGTTCCGGGCGGTCCATGTACTATGGCTATATCCTGTGCCACCACAATCCGGTTCAGCGCCTCATTCTGGGACTCATTTAATTGGGGAATATGAACAGGATTTTGAGGATGCGAAAAACGGGGTTCTTTATCACCCAAAATAATATCCCTAAGTTCGGCAAGCCGGTTATTTTCAGCGGACACCACTCTTTTCAGGCCCTCTTCCATTTCACGGTAAGAACGTTCGTCAAAGAGCAGGTTGATCCCGATTTTTCCATCGTTGAGCCATTCGGGCATTTCATCCCGGTATAGGATCAGTTTCAGGGTATTATTATTGACAAAATGAATGACGCCTGCTTCCTGCTCTTGTGCGCTGTCATTTTTATTGCAGAAAATTGCGGCCATTTTTCCTGCCGAAAACTGGTGTGGCTTATCCTGCCCGGATGGCCGTTCTACAATGATATAGGGATAATCCCCCAACCCGTAACCCGTTTCTTTTATGACCACAGGGTACCAGGCGAGACCTTGGTCTTTTCGCTGCTGAAGCGAGCTGTTTTTGCTGTGCTCCTGGTATTGCCTCAGGTCCTCTTCTTTTTCAATCCTGAGCAGGTGCAGAAGTTCTTTTAGTTGTTCTATTGGGTTCATGCGGCGAAGATAAGAAAAAGGAAAGCGGGGAGCGGGGAGCGGAGAGCGAGGGCAGCTTGCGCCAGCCCAACCTCCGCTCCCAACCCCTGACCCTAAAGGGGAACTACGGATTGTTTGATAATTCTAAGATAAACTGTTAAAAGTTCTACTATAGAATATCAGCCATTTTGACAAATTTCAAGATTAACCATGATATGTCCCCCTTTAGGGGTCAGGGGTTGGGAGCGGAGGTTGGGGCCAGAGGCAGGGAGCGAACCCTTAACATAAGGGTACCTGATTGTAATCAGGATTTATTAACTTTGTGTTTTATTCACACTTAGAAAATCAGCAGGATTATGTTCCGGATTCATACTTATAAGACTGGGAGTTTGTTTGCAGCTTTGTTTATTTTAGTCTGCGTTTGTAATTCCAAAGCCCAGAACTGGCAAACCAATATTCAAAACGATTCCAATTTTTTCAGCATACAGAGAGCATTTTATGCCGAACCGGACAACAAACCTGCGGATGGTGAAGAAGATGGGCAGATAGAGCTGTACAAGAGGTGGGAAGCGTTTACTTTGCCGAGGGTATATCCTTCGGGAAACCCGGTTGCCCCTGATATTATCTATAAAGAATGGGCAAAATACCAGGCTTCTCGCGGTATGAGCAAAAGATCATATCCAATGCGCCCGTGGTACTACATTGGCCCAAAAAAGGCCCCAGTCGGGGGAGGCACGGGCAGGATAAACTGCATTGTTTTTAAACCCGGAAACCCTAAGATCATGTGGGCGGGAACCGCATCGGGAGGATTGTGGCGGAGCACAAACGGCGGCCTGAACTGGAGCACTAATACTGATAACCTGCCCGACCTTTCCGTAACCGATGTCGCTATTAACCCAAGGAACCCGGATACCATGTATATGGCAACCGGCGATGGCTTTGGATATACCATTAACAACGGAACTCATTTCGGTGGAACATACAGCAATGGTATCATGAGGTCAATAAACGGTGGCCTGACCTGGGATACCACAGGGCTAAACTGGACCCTGGCCAACGTGAGACAAATTACGCATCTGCTGATCTTGCCTGAAAACCCCAATATCATTTTAGCCAGTACCAATGCAGGGATCATGCGGTCAACCGATGCGGGAAGTACCTGGACAAATGTTCACCCGGGCCCGATGAGCGATATAAAGATGAACGAGGCAAGCCATGGCCTGATGTATGCCGCAGGGGCTTATTTTTATACCTCGAAGGATACAGGAAGAACATGGCAACTGGAAAACATCAAATTTCCGGCAACTACCGGCGCCATAGCCGTTGCAACTACCGCCGCCAACCCGGCAATAGTGTATATAGCGCTTTACAACAACTATTCCAACCAGGGCAGCACTGTATTTTTAATGAAATCTTCTGACAGCGGCTTCACATGGCAAAATGCGGGGGCTGTATCAGGCAAATTCTATGGATATTATACATCGGCATTAAGGGTTTCGCCTTATGATTCAAATAATGTGGTTGCAGGCGGTGTGGATGTCATGCGCACAACAAACGGCGGAGCATCCTGGAGTCAGCTTACATACAATCAATATCCCGGCTCGCAGGGCTACGCGCATGCCGACCATAGGGTTTTTGTATATTACCCGGGCTCTAAGGATACTATGTTTGATGGAGATGATGGAGGTATTTATATGAGCACAAATGGAGGGACAGCCTGGAAGCTGGTAAGCGATGACATTCATAGCCTGGAGTTTTACCGTATGGGAAATTCGGCAACCGATACCACCATAATATATGCGGGCGCACAGGATAATGGTGTGAACGAATTTTATAATGGAACGTGGAAGCATGTGATAGGGGGAGACGGTATGACCTGCCAGGTTTCATCCCAGGACCCCGGCACTGCTTATGGAAGCTGGCAATATGGGAATGTACAAAAGACCTCTGATTATGGTAACTCATGGCAAACAATTTACCCGACGGGCTACAATACCACAAATTGGACAACGCCTTTTGTCCTGGATCCTGCAAATCCTGACACTATTTATTTCGGCGGTACAAAATTATATGAATCAACAGATGGTGGCCTTAGTACATGGACAAATATTACGGCCAAACTCTCCGGGGACATTCAAAGCCTCGCGGTAGCCCCAGACGATGATGCTGTCATATATATTGTTTTCGGATCCGATCAAACAGCCCCTGGCGCACCGAGAATGTACCGAACCTCCAACGCAGGCAAGACATGGGTTAACATTAGTAAGGGAACCCTTTCATCCGCTAATACTTACCAGACAGGTGTTGACGTGGAGCGTGAAAACCCCGCCACAGTAGCTACTTGTTTCTCAGGCTTCAATGCAAAAAGTAAAGTTTTTATATCAAAAGATACCGGGGCTACATGGACTAACATTTCAGCAGGGCTGCCAAATGTGCCTGTGGACTGTATTAAATTTGAAGGTTCTGTGCAACACGGTATTTTTGTCGGCACTGATGTTGGTGTTTTCTATAGCAGTGATAGTACAAACGGATGGATACCCTATATGGATGGACTGCCAAATGTTATGGTTGACCAGATAGAGATATTTCCTGCTTATAATAAGATAAGGGCCTGCACTTTTGGAAGAGGCATATATGATGGCTATTTGTCGGGCACCATTTCCGGTATAGAAAAAATAAGCGAGCTGAAAACCGAGATCAGCATTTATCCGAACCCATCCATAAATGGAATTTTTAATATTCAATTGCCCAAAGGCCAAAATCAAAGCCCAATCCTGAATGTCTATAATATAATCGGCCAAAGTATGATGGCACCGCAAAAGCTTTCAGGATATAATAATGGAGGCCTGACACAATTAAACCTGTCAAATTTGCCTGGTGGCATTTATATTGTGAACCTCAATTATCCAGATGGCGTAGTGAGCCAGAAGGTACAGGTGATGAAGTAAGAATTGAAAATTAAAAGATTGGAAGATTAAAATATTAGTTATTTAACCTTTTAACTTTTCTGTTAGCGTAGACAAGAATCTTTCAATTTTTCAATCTTGTAATTTTTTAATTGCCCCCAAATATCCCTGTACCTGCATAATACAAAACCAGGAATACAATCCCGACAATAATCCGGTAAATACCGAATATTTTAAAGCCATTTTTGCTCAGGAAACCGATAAAGAATTTAATGGCGAGCATGGCTACCACAAAGGCAATGATGTTACCTATTATAAGCATGTGAATATCATGATGGTCTAAATGATAGCCCTCTTTATAGAAATCGAATAATTTTTTTGCCGTTGCTGCGAACATGGTAGGCACTGCAAGGAAAAATGAAAACTCTGCAGCGCCTCTTCGGGAAAGTTTCCTTGACAAGCCGCCGACAATAGTAGCCGCAGACCTGGAAACCCCGGGGAACAAGGCCAATACCTGGAACAAACCAATCACAAAAGCAGATTTGCTCGATGGCGTCGTGTTGTCCTGGTGCTCCTCATCATGAAACCATTTATCTACAAAAAGCAGGATAATACCCCCGATAAGCAAGGCAGCCGCCACCCCTACAGGGTTTTCAAATAAGGCATCTATTCTTTTTCCCAAAAGCAATCCAAAAAAGGCTGCCGGAATAAAGGCCAGGAATAGTTTGTAGTAAAAATTAACCGACTGGATAAACCGTTTCCAGTACAGCACCATGACTGAAAGTATAGCGCCAAGCTGTACCGCTACTTCAAAGAACTGCACAAACTTATCCGAAGCAATCCCCATTATGGAAGATGCGAGGATCATGTGCCCGGTTGAAGAAATGGGCAGGAATTCCGTAATCCCTTCAATGATAGAGAGAATGATTGTTTGAAATAGGTTCATGGATCAGGAATAAGTAGTAAGTAGTAAGGATTCAGGCGAAGCAATTTTCAAATTTTCAAATAACTTTATATCCTGTACCCCCGCATAATACCTCTGTCAGATCTCAGGATAAAGCTCACGATCTCATCGCGTTCCTGGCTGGCGGGCATTTCGGCTTCAATGATGGACAAAGCCTGGGAGACATTATGGCCGCGCATATACAGAAGCCTGTATATCTCCTGTATCTCATTTATTTTCTGGTTACTAAAGCCTCTCCTGCGCAATCCAATGGAATTAATACCCGTATAGGAGAGAGGTTCCCTTGCCGCTTTGGTATAAGGTGGTACATCTTTTCGCACCAGCGACCCACCTGAAATCATACAGTGCTGGCCAATACTTACAAACTGGTGGACGGCGGATATGCCGCCTATTACAGCAAAATCGCCCACTTTTACATGGCCTGCCAGGTTTACTGCATTTGCGATGATACTGTTCTTGCCAATATTGCAATCGTGGGCAATGTGGGCATAGGCCATGAGCAACACATTGTCTCCGATGATGGTTTTATGTTTATCCCGGGTACCGCGGTTCACGGTTACGTATTCCCTTATCACCACATTATTGCCGATAACGGCAAGCGTTTCTTCATTTTTGAACTTCAGGTCCTGTGGAATGGCAGAAATAACGGCGCTTGGGAATATTTTGCAATTTTTACCGATCCGAGCGCCTTCCATAATGGTAACATGCGAACCGATCCAGGTGCCTTCATCAATCTCCACATTGTTGTGGATGGTAACAAATGGCTCTATCACAACATTTTGTGCTATTTTAGCCTGGGGATGTACGTACGATAGCGGCTGGTGCATTTATCTGTTTATTGTCGCTTTTTATTTCTGTTTTACGATCTGGGCCATCAGTTCGGCTTCGGTTACAACTCTATTGCCCACAAATATCTGACCTTTCATCATACAAATACCGCGCCGGACGGGAGCGGTAAGTTCCATCCTGATAAGCATGGTATCCCCCGGCACCACCTGGGCCTTGAACTTCGCGTTTTCAATTTTCATGAACAGCGTTGAATAATTTTCAGCGTTTTCGAGGTCACTTAAGATCATAATTCCCCCTACCTGCGCCATGGCTTCTATCTGTAAGACGCCGGGCATGATAGGATTGTTAGGGAAATGCCCTTTAAAAAAATATTCGGTTTGCGTAACATTCTTAACGCCAACGATATGCTTTGGAGAAATTTCAATGATCTTGTCCACGAATACAAACGGGTCGTCGTGGGGCAGGATGCGTTTAATGTCCCTGGCGTCAAACACCGGTTTTTCATTGATATCGTAATATGGCGAGGAGGCATCCCGCTTCCTTTTTTGCATCGCCTTTTTGATCTTCTTGGCAAATGCAACATTGGCGGCATGTCCAGGCCTTGCAGCCATTACCTGTGCTTTGATGGGCGCGCCCACAAGTGCAAGGTCCCCGATAAGGTCTAATAATTTATGCCTGGCAGGCTCATTCTGGTACCTCAGTTGCACATTGTTCAAAATCCCTTCGGCCTGTACCTCAATATTTTTTTTGTTAAATAATTTTGACAAGTGGTCCAGCTCTTCCTTGGTTACCATCTTATCTACTATTACAATGGCATTGTTCAGGTCGCCACCTTTGATGAGGTTGTGTTTTACGAGTTCCTCCAGTTCGTGCAAAAAACAAAAAGTACGGCTTGAAGATATTTCCTTTTTGAACTCATGTATATCCGTAATAGAAGCGTGCTGGCTTCCAAGTACGGTGGAGTTATAATCTACCATCACCGTCATTCGAAACCCATCCAGCGGCATGGCAATCATTTCTACGCCTCTCTCCGGCTCTGAATAATGGATATTGTGCGGTATTTCAAAATACTCCCTTTCTGCATGCAGCTCTTTGGTGCCTGCTTTCAGCAAAGCATCCACGAATATTTGTGCGCTGCCGTCCATGATCGGGGTTTCCTGCGCATTAAGCTCAATAAGTACATTATCTATTTCAAGCCCTGAAAGGGCGGCCAATGTATGCTCTACCGTGGCTACACGGGCTTCTCCCTTCCCAAGGGTAGTGCCACGGCTCAGATCAACCACCAGGTCTACATCCGCTTCAATAATAGGCTGATCGGGCATATCCACGCGGCGGAATTTATACCCGTGGTTATCGGGGGCGGGCTTAAAGGTCATGGTAACCGCTTCCCCTGAATGGAGCCCCACTCCAGAAACCTCAACGTGTTCCTTGATAGTGGTCTGTTTGCTATTCATTTTCTTCGCTAACATGTAATTTTTTTAGGGCTTTCTCAAGGATCTGAATGCGGGTGTAAAGTTCAGGAAGTTTTTTAAAAATAACTTGTGCTCTTATAGCATTTTTATATTCGATGGCCGGAGAGCCAAACCATTTCTGGTTTTTTTCCGTGATGGTTTTTGAAATTCCGCTCTGGGCGCCTACCTGGGACCCGTCTGCAATGCTGATATGGCCCACAATGCCGGCCTGCCCCCCAATGGCAGCGTTACGGCCTATTTTTGTACTGCCAGATATGCCTGCCTGGGCTGCTATGGCGGTATTGGCGCCAATTTCAACATTATGGGCTACCTGGATAAGGTTATCGAGTTTTACTCCGTCACCTATGATTGTAGCTTTGATGGTAGCGCGGTCTATGGTAGTATTGGCCCCGATCTCTACGTTATCACTTACAATAACCTTACCTGTTTGGGGTATTTTTTTATATGAACCGTCTCCCTGCGGGGCGAAACCAAAGCCATCACTACCGAGAACACAACCCGAATGAAGGATGCAGTTTTTTCCAATTTCAGTACCTGAATACACTTTTACACCAGCATACAGGATGGTTTTTTCCCCGATCATGGTATCATCCCCAACATAACTATGCGGATATATCATAGCATGGTCGTCAATTTTAGCATTTTCCCCGATGTATGCAAATGCCCCGATGTACACCTCTTTGCCTATTTTGGCTGTTGGTGCAATATACGATGGCTGTTCGATACCGGATTTACGGATTTCTGCCTGGCTGAATTTCTCCAGCAAAGACGACATAGTGGTATAGACATCATCCACCCGTATCAAAACCGGGTGCACAGGCTTTTCAAGAACAAAATCTTTGGAAACAAGGACTGCTGCCGCCTGGCTGGAATATAAGTAATGGGCATACTTGGGGTTGGAGACAAAACTCAGCGATTGCGCATCTGCCTCTTCAATAGGCGAGAATTTTTCAACAAACCGGCCCTTAGCGCCCTCCAGGATACCATTTACCATTTTTGCCAGTTCCTCAACACTTACTCTCATCTATTTAACGGCAAATTCTTTAGGGTAACTGAGATAATACTTGGTGATGGATTTTCCGGTTTCGGTGATGTTAAACTGTTCCGAAACTTCCGCAAGGTCCACCACCCTGTTATCCTTAAGAAGTATTTTAATGTTTACATCTGAAGTAGTATAGGTCTTGTTTTCAACCCTGTCAGAAAACACGAAATAGCCGGAATCAGCCGGGGAGATCCCGTATTTCAAAACTGCTTTTTCTTTTAATTCAGCTATGGTTTCCGGTGAAGGGGGCGTTTTATAAAATTCTACCCTGAATAAATCCCTATAGATCATTTTTTTGCATAATGCGGATAATATACCATCCGGATGCGTAACCCAATTCTTAATGGACGCAAGAATGTCAACGTCGTCAAGCAGTGCAAAGGTATCTAAAACTTTTGAATCCGTCAAAAACGCCGTTTTATTAATTTTCTGGCTTAGAAAGTATTCAAAGGCCGGGGTGGCAAAAAGCTTATCCCCATTCAGCGCCAGCTCCTTTGCCCTTTCCAGGATCTTAACGATCAGCATTTCCGCCGATAGAACAGTCTTGTGCAAATAAACCTGCCAGTACATAAAGCTCCGCGCCATCAGGAACTTCTCGATCGAATAAATGCCCTTGTACTCGATTACCAGTTCGTTGTCCCTTACGTCCATCATAAGGATAATACGGTCGCTGCCGATAGTGCCTTCTGAAACACCGGTATAAAAGCTGTCGCGCCGTAGGTAATCAAGCCTGTCGCAGTCAATCTGCCCGCTCACAAGCTGGTGCAGGAATTTTTTGTGATACGTCCCTTTGAATATCTCTATGGCGAGGCTAAGCTGCCCATTAAATTCTTTGTTCAGCCTATCCATAAACAATAAAGAAATTTCTTCGTGGCTGATACCTTCCGCCAATGTCGTTTCCAGGGCATGAGAAAAAGGGCCGTGGCCGATGTCGTGAAGCATGATAGCGATGGAAGCCCCAATATATTCTTCGTCCGTAATTTCAACCCCTTTCAGCCGCAGGTTATCAATAGCAATATGCATAAGGTGCAAAGCGCCGATGGCATGTTGAAACCGTGTATGCAACGCGCCGGGATAGACCAGCGACGTTAATCCAAGTTGCTTTATATTTCTGAGCCTCTGGAAATAAGGGTGTTCTATTAGCTTATAAATAATGTCCAGCGGAATGATGACAAAACCATAAACCGGGTCATTGAATATTTTGATCTTGGACAAGGCGCTTTTTTATTTGGGAGGGCAAAGGTAAGAAAATGATGTGCTAATGTGCCAATTCGATGATGTGCTGGTTGGCTTGCGCAAGATGCGACCTATGAAACCGGGCCTCGTGGCGGCGAGGTTGATGAAACTTGGCCCGGAATACATAATTATCCCTATCCAATCCTCTTCAGAACAAAACCCAAACACTATGTTTTATCCATGTAACAAACTGATTGATTATGAAAAAGCTCATTTTAACACAGGCGTTTCTTGTTTCTTTTATAGCATTTGCCAGCGCCCAGAAAGGGTTCAATGCGGGACTGGAAGCTGGTTTTAATGTAACTGATATTATAAACCAGGATGCTTATGGACAACAGGAACTCGATTATACCCTTACGACGGGCTGGGCGGAAGGGATTGAGGCGGGATATAATTTCGACAATCATTTCGGATTTCAATTAGAAGGACTGTCATCAGCACAGGGTCAGCATTATATAAAAAAGGCGCTGAACCAGCCTACTATCTACCGGAATGTTGATTTGAACTATATCCATGTGCCATTGCTGTTTAAATACAGCGGCGGCGGCCAGTATCCTACCCGGTTTTATTTACTGGCTGGCGTAGAAATGAGCATGTTGAAAAAAGCATCTATTTACTATAAAGACAGCGCGACCGAATCCACAATTGATGCCCGTACCAGGTTTATAGAAGA
>Ga0134126_10002016_pt1 | contig 25788 bp, 22 predicted proteins | sample KB31752_FD_96881 | JGI IMG/M metagenome (GOLD analysis project Ga0134126, IMG submission 96881) | Terrestrial soil microbial communities with excess Nitrogen fertilizer from Kellogg Biological Station, Michigan, USA - KB3-175-2 | ecosystem: Environmental > Terrestrial > Soil > Unclassified ... | reverse complement strand
GGACAGGAACGTCGGGGTACCCCCGCCGAAGTGCAGCTCGCCGTAGTCGAGCTCGGCTCGCCCCAGCCGCGTGAGATACAGGTCCAGCTCGCGCAGCAGCGCCTGGTTGTAGACCGGCACGAAGCTGTGGCTGCGCGTGATGCGCGTGTTGCAGCCGCAGAACGTGCACAGCGCGCCGCAGAAGGGCACATGCACGTACAGCGCCGCTGCCTGGCGCGCACCCGCACCCAATGCGGCATCGAGGTGCTCGAGCCACTGTGCCTCGCTCGGGGTCGTATCCCAGCATGGCACGGTCGGATAGCTCGTATAGCGCGGCGCCGGAACGTCGTACTTGGCAAGCAGCGACTCGGCCAACACCGCGCTCATCCGAACATCTCCCGCTGCACGCGCAGCACCAGAGCGACATTCGCCTCGGGCGTCTGCTGCAGCACCCCATGCCCGAGTCCGCAGATCCAGCCGCTGCGCAGCGATGCAGGCTCGGCCAGCAGCCGCGTGAACAGGGCACGCACGCGCGTCTCCAGCTCCTCGGGCGCAAGCAGCAGCCAGTGCGGATCGATATTGCCCTGCACACTGCAGCGATCCGCATGGGTGCGCAGCGTCTGCACCAGGTCCGCCCGCCAATCGATGCCCAGGCATGTCAGCGCCATGCCTTCGAGTGCCTGCCAGTGCGCCGGACCGGTGTCACGTGAATAGTAGATAACCGGTGTATGCGGGCAGCGGACGCGAAACAGCGCCAGCAGGCGCGCCAGCGGCTCGGCTGCCGCACCTGCGAACAGCTCGGCACTCAGAGTACCGGCCGCTGTGTCAAAGATCGCCACGCACTCGGCGCCGCCCTCGACCTGCAGCGCCATATTGGCCGCCAGCAGTGGCAGCAGCCGATCGAGAAATCCCGCATACACGCCGTTGCTCAGGCCGGGCAAAGAGCTCCCCGAGAAACCCTCGTGCGAGCCCGCGGCGGCATAGGCATACAGCGTCAGGGGGCCGCCTACGAAGCCGATCAGCGCGCAGGCGGCGGGCAGTCGCGTGCGCAGCAGCGTGAGCGCCTCGGCCTGGAAGGCGAGCGCCGCGACTTGCTCGGCGCCGCCGCGCAGCCGCGCCAGATCAGCAGGCTCCGAGAGGTGCCAGTCGAGCAGCGGTCCGGGTGCATAGCGCAATCCCATGCCCATCGCCTCGAGCGGAAAGAGCAGATCCGAAAACAGGATTGCGGCGTCAAAGCCGAAATCCTCGATGGGACCGAGGGTGACTTCGGCGGCCAGCTGCGGCTGCTTGCACAGCTGCATGAACTCGTGACGCGCGCGCAGCCGTTGATAGTGGCTGTGATAGCGGCCCGCCTGGCGCATGAACCAGACGGGGGGACGCGCCTGATTGCTGCGCGCCAGGGCGCGCAGCAACAGTTTGTCGCTGCTGCTCATTCGCGATGCAGCTCGGTGAGCAGATACCCCACGCCACGGATGCTGCGGATCACGCGCGGGTCGGCGGGATCGGCTTCCACCAGCTTGCGCAGACGCACGATGAAATTGTCCACGGTGCGTGAGGTCGGAAACTCGTCGGCCGACCAGGCCCGATCGAGTATCTCGTCGCGGCTGACGGCCTTGCCGACACGTTCGGCCAGCAGCCGCAGCACCGAGCATTCCTTGTGCGTGAGCGAATGGGTCTCACCGTCCACCGTGGCGCAGAAGCGCTCGAAATCCACCAACGCGCGACCGATGTGCACCTGGCGCATCTCGCCGGGCACCTGCGCCAGATCCTGCGCGCGCTTCAGACAGTTCTGGACTCGCAGCAGCAGCTCGCGAAAATGAAACGGCTTGCCCATGTAGTCGTCGGCGCCCAGCTCCAGACCCCGCACGCGATCCTCGGGGCTGGCGTGCGCCGTCAGGAAGATGATGGCCGTGGCCGGAGCGCGCTCGCGCAGCAGCCGCGCGAGCTCGAAGCCATTGCCATCGGGCAGACCGACGTCGAGCAACGCGAGCTGAAAGGCTCCGCCCTCGGCGATCGCGCGCCGCGCGGCGAGCACGGACTCGGCACGCACGACCTCGTAGCCGGCCGAGCGCAGGCGCTCCATGAGCGTCTCGGCGACGTTACGCTCGTCCTCGACCATCAGCAGCCGCGCACTCACGTGCTCACCCAGAATCCCAGCTCGGCGCGAAAGCCCTCCCCCGGCGCACTGACAAAACGCACCGTCCCGCCCATGCGCTGCATGAGCCGGCGCACGAGGTACAACCCCACGCCGGCCCCGCTGGAGCCAGTGCCGCGGCCGAAGAGCCGCCCCAGCCGCCCGGTGCCAGGAGCCACGCCGCGACCATTGTCCTGGTATTCGAGCACCAATCGATTACCGCGCTGCGCTGCCGTCAGGCGCACCTTGACCGGATCCATGCGCGAATGACGCACCGAGTTCTCGATGAGATTGCGCAGGATCATCTGCAGCGCGCCGGCGTCGGCCTGAATCGGCGGCAGCCCGGCATCCACGTGCGCACGCAGATCCAGCCGCGCACCGTGCGCGAGCGCCAGATCCGGTAGTGCGCGAGCGAGCCAGCCGTGCAGCGGGATGGCCTGCTCGGAGAGCGGACCACCGCCCTCGATGCGCGCCAGCTCGAGCGTCTTGTCGATCTGCGACTCGAGCCGATGCGAGTCCTCGAGCAGTCGCTGCGCGAGCTGTGCACCCTGCTCACCCTCGGCGATCGCCTCGGCCTGCAGGCGGATGCTGGTGAGCGGCGTGCGCAGCTCATGCGTCACGGCTGCGAAAAAGCCCTGGATGGCCCGAGTACGTTGGTGCTCGCGCCAATACATCCACGCCAGCAGCAGTGAGACCGCCAGTAACAGCGCCAGGAAACTCACCGACTCCCCCACCAGCATCAGGCGCGTGCGAGACCATTCGGCCGCCGCACCATCGGCACCACGCATCGCCTCGAGCAGCGCGATGCGCCGCGCCTGCTGGCCGATCTTGGTCGCCCACCAGCCCACGAGCGCCAGCTGCAGCCCGAGCCATCCGCATACCGCCATCGCAATGAGCACCGTGCGGCGCGCGGGCAGCACGCTCAATCCGCCGCGACCGGCGCGCCCATGCATCAGCCTCATTGCTGTAACCATTCACGCCACTGCTGGGGGTGAGGGAACATGCGCAGATTCTGCACCCCGGCGGCGCGCAGTTGCTCATAGGTCTTGCCCGGACCGCAGGCATGCGCGACATCGTCGCCGTGAGCCGCGAGCGCACCCTGCGCCCGCCAACGCGCGAACTGTGCTGCGCTCGCCCACCAGATGTGCGTCGCATCCGCGGGAGGCAGTTGCGAGGGCTCCCCGAGCGAATAGGTGGCCACGGCGCTACCGGGCGCCCAGCCCTCGCTGGCCCCGGCATGCGTGAGCACGAGCCACTCCGGCAGCGGCGGCAGCTGCAGCCAGGGCTCGGCCAACAGCGGTGCAATCGCAGCGATGCCGAGCCCCTCGGCACATCCCTGCACCCACACGCCGGCCTGGGCGAGGGCGAACCATGTGGACGGACCGGGTACCCACACGTGTGTGGCGCCCGGCACCTGCAACCCCACCCCCTCCGGCAGTGCGCGGCGATGCGCGACGAACAGCGCTTGCGTCTCGCGCAGCCGCTGGCTGGCCTGTGCAATGCCTTCCTGGCTCAGAATCACCGCCGAAGCCGCCACGCGACTGCCATCCCAGGCGCGCACCGGAGCGCCGGGCGCAGGCAACGGCTCGGCGGGCGTCCAGTCGAGTCGCGGCTGGCCGATTTGCACCGTCTCGGCCAGCTCCTCGGCCGAGCGCGTGTAGCAGAGCACCCCCAGACGCGGCACGCTGAGCTGCACCGCCCCAAAGCGCTGCTGACAGCCTCCGCCGCGTGCATCGAGCAACCCGCGCTCGCGATCGACGGCCATGCGTGTCGGCGGATCATCCAGCGCTGCCAGCAGTCGCACCGTGTCCGCATCGTCCCGACGGCACTCGATGGCCAGCGCGCCTTGGGCAGGCGCCGAGGGACAGACCGATAGCGGCACGACCATTTTCGGCAGGCCGGCGAGCAGCTGCTGCAGCTGCGGTCGGGTGCCCTCATCCGCCCACAGGCGCGCGATGCCGGCAAAGGCCAGTACCACCCCATCGAGCTGCCGCGCCGAGGTCCGCGGCTCATGCAGCCGGCGCAGGCGCGAATCCACATTGCCGCGCAGCTGCACGAACTGCACGCGCGCATCGCCAGAGGTGCCGCTGCGGCTCGTGTCCGCTCGCCGGGGCAGCGCCTCTTCCAGAAAGAGCGGAACGAAGCTCGCACGTCGCGGTGAAGAGCTGCCGATGCGCAGGGGGTGGCCTGCCGCCAATCGTTCGCGAACATCGGCGGCGAAGATCACCACGTCGTGCGGCTGCTGACGGCGCGGCACCGCCGCCAGCTGCAAGCGCGGATCGCGCTGCAGGGCGAGGTCCTTGTACGAGTGGACGGTCAGATCGATGTCCCCGCGCAGGAGTGCCGCATCGATCTCGGCGGTGAAGAACTCCTTGCCCTGCACCGTCGAGAGCGGCTGATCGAGGATCTTATCCCCGCGCGTATCGATGCCCACCAGCTCGACGCTCACTCCGGGATGTCGACGCTCGAGCTCGCGCGCCACGGCGCCACTCTGCGCGCGCGCCAGAGCCGAGCGGCGCGTGCCGAGCTTGAGTGCCCGGGAGGTCATGGGCTTGCCGATGGACTTAGAGAGTTTGGAAAGCGGCGAGGTCTTCCCAGCTGTGCGGATGCGAAGTACTCGCGCCCAGCGAGCGCAGCACCGCCTTCTCGAGGCAGGCGTGCTGTGCGCGCTGCAGGGCTCGCGCACGCAGCTGCGAATGGGAGCGCAGCATGTCGAACAGGCTGCCCAGGCTCACGACTCCGGGCAACTCGCTCCAGGGCGCCGGGGGAGCCGCACCCAGGCCCAGATGGATCACACGACCCGGAGCGCCGGCGGGGGCGCTCGCCAGGTAGTCACGGCGCGCGGCCACGCGCGCAGCATCCAGCGCCGCATCACCCGGAATACACACCACCACGTGCTGCGCGCTGCGCCACGCCGCGAGCTCCGCTGCAAGGCCGCCCTCCAGAACACGCACGGGCCGCGCCGCATCGCGCTTGGCGAGCTCACGCGAGAGCTCCAAGGCGCGCTCGGTGGTGCGGTTATAGAGCCAGAGCTCTGCGCCGCCGAGCCAGGGTGCCACCGACTGCGCCAGGTGACCGGCACCGATGAGCAACGTCGCCCCGCGCGCGGGCTCGTCGCCGAGCAGCCGGCGCACCTGCGAGCCGTAGGAGGCGCTGCCGAGGCGGCCGAGATGCTGTGCACGAATGGCCTTGGCATCCTGGAACAGCAGCTGTATCCATGGGGAGAGCTGCCGGGCAAGCGGCGAGCCGCGCTCGCTGAAGATGCGCCAGGCCTGCTTGATCTGCCCGAAGATCTCGGTCTCGGCGACCAGCTTGCTCTCCAGGCCGCAGGCGAAGCGCAGCAGGAACGCATACGCCTGGCTGCCGGAGAAGCTCTCCAGGGCGCCATCGGCGGGAAACTCGCGCATCGCCGCCGCGCGGGCGGCCGGGCTGGCCAGCACCGCGACCCGGCGCTGACAGGTATCGATGAGGAACAGGTCCTGACCCGAGACGGATTCGGGCGCGGTGGCGGCGGCATGATGTGCACCGCGCCAATGTAGGACGATGAGGTCTTGCAGCTCCACGCCGAAAGGCTAGCGCGACGGGGGTGGAATGTGTCACGGGCGTGTCACTGGGAGCCCGCCGCGCGCCCCGGGCCCCGGGGGGAAGGGGGCCGTAAGCGCCGGACCAGCGCCCACTGGGTACGGCCCCCTGAACAGGGCAGCTACATGCGATTCGAATCCTGGGCCTTGGCGCGCTCGGCGGCGCGACGCTCCGCCTCGCTGAGCTCGGCATCCTCGCCGGGCTTCACGTGCGTGCCCTCGCGGATCTTCTGCTGGCCGCCCGGAGAGTCCACGAATTCGCGCTCTGCCCGGTTGAAATTGGCCGCGGCCTCACGATTGCCTTCGCCCTGATTCTGGCCCGTGCTCTGACTACCCTTGCTCTGATTGGCGTCCTGGCTGTTCTGACTCATGATCGGTCCTCTGATCGAAGAGGCCCCCACCTTAGCCAGCACGCTGGGCGGCCCCCTGTAGGAGAGAGGCGCGCCCTGGCCCCGCAGTCACCCCATCCGCGCCCTCCAACCTACTGAACGCGCCCACTGAAAGGCGCGGGCCGCGGTGGGCTGCTATTGATACCAGTTACGCAGTCTCACCTCGCTCGCATCACCCACGAGTGTCTTGAACCACTGAATATCGCTCTTGGAGCCATCGCGATTGCGATAGTGATAGGGGTAAACGATGCGCGGATGGAAGTCGCGCACCCATTTGGCCGCCGCTTGCGGCGTCTGCGTGAACGGCAGGTTCATGGGTATGAAGGCCACATCGATATTGCGCAGATGCGCAAGCTCGGCCGTCTCCTCGGTATCGCCCGCCACATACACGCGCTCACCGCCGAAGGTCAGGATGTAGCCGTTGCCGCTTCCCTTGGGGTGAAAGCTCTGCCGCTCGGCCGTGGTGTTGTACATGGGCACCGCCTCGATGGGGATGCCATCCAGAGCCGTGTGCGCACCGTTGTTCAGCACGCGGGCGCGCTTCTGCAGGTCGGCCGGCAGCTTCTCGTAGACGTTGCGCGGCGTGAGGATCACGGTGTGATCGCCGCTGACCGCCTCGAGAACCGGTGGACTGAAGTGATCGGCGTGAATGTGCGTGATCAGGATGATGTCGGGCTTGGCCAGCGATGTGAACTCCGGGCCCGCGACCGTCGCAGCGGTGTTCAGCGGCGCCGGATCCACCAGCACCGTGTGACCATTCCAGCTCAGCAGCAGCGACGCATGATGAATGGGCTGGATGCTCAGATCGCCACCCTGACGCGTCGGCACCTGATCGGCCGGCGGCATCGCCGAGGCCGTCAACGCCCACATTGCCAGCAAAGCCACCGCCGCCGCGGCGCCCACGAGCCTCATCGCACGCATCGGATCCCCCCGCAGGCGCACCTACGCGCCAACGGGGGACATCATAGCGCGGCCGTTGCCTTGGGGCGGCGTCGTACCTAACGCTGCTTTTCGCTCTCCTGCTGCGCGCGGGCCGCACCGATCGCCGAGGTCACGTGCCGGCGCTCTTCGGGCGGCGGCAGCACGGCCTTCAGCCCCAGCGACTGCAGCCACAGCTCGCGAGCCCAGCCCTTGGAGTGATACAGATGGCGATCCTCCTGCGGCTCGACTTCCTCGGCGGCCGCACGCAGCGCCTTGCCACTCTTGGCTGCTCCGTGCTCGGCGCACTGGCTGATGAGCTCCCAGTTGGCATGGTCTTTCGTCTCCGCCAGCACCACGCATTCGCAGGCAACGAGCTCGGCCGCCGCGGGGTTACCCGCTGCCTGCGCCGCCTGCATTGCCTTGACCAGCGAGCCACCGAGCTGCTTCACGATCTGGCGACCGGGGCTGCCCTCCTCCGGATCGATGCGCAGGTCCCGGCAGATGCCCAACAGCAACTCCTCGTGCCGGCGCGTCTGATCCAGATACTCCTGGAATTCTTCCCTGAGCTCCTCGTTGAGCACGCACTTCAACGCCGTCTCATAGACCTGGATGCCGCCGCGCTCATGCTCGAGAGATTGCAGCAGCAGTTCCTTCAGTTGCGCCTGTTCCATGGGAATGATCCTCCTGGGAGAGGTCACAGCATGCGCACCAGAAGCGCCGCCCACAGCGGGCCCGTAGCTGCTCTTTCTGTCGGCACCGTGGCTGGCGCGCCGAGCGCCCGAACCTACACGTCGCGCTGCCCGAAGCGTGCACGTCAGTGCCTGGCACGTCAGTGCCTGGTGGTTCCCGCGTCCGCGCCGACGCTGCCGACGCCCCGCTCGGTGGCGCCATCGTTGCCGTTGCCTCTAGCGCTGCCAGCACCATTCCCACCGTCGCCCAGGGTGCTGCGGCCAGCGGTCCGCTCCCCTGGCTTGAGCACGACCTTCACGCACTCCTGCTGCTTGTGCTTGAAGATCTCGTAGGCCTGCGGCGCCTCATCGAGCGCCAGGCGGTGCGTGACGATGAAGCTCGGGTCGAGCTCGCCCTTCTGGATGCGCTCGAGCAACGGCCGCAGGTAGCGGTGCACGTGCGTCTGACCGGACACCAGCGTCAGCGCCTTGTTGACGAAGGCGCCCATCGGCATCGAATCGATCAGACCGCCATAGACACCGGGCACCGAGACGACACCGCCATTGCGGCACGCCTGAATGGCCTGACGCAGCGCGCCGCCGCGGTCGCTCTCCAGCCGCATGGCCTTCTTGGCGCGATCGTACAGTCCCCACACGCCCGGCAGGTGCGCCTCCATGCCGACCGCATCGATGCAGGCGTCCGGGCCGCGGCCGCCAGTCAAATCATCGAGCACCTCGTTGATGTCCGTCGTGGAGTAATTCAGCGTGAGATCCGCACCGGCGCGCTCGCGCGCCATGCGCAGCCGCTCCTCGAAGCGATCGATGGCGATGACACGCTCGGCACCCAGCAGCTTCGCGCTGACGATGGAGAATTGTCCGACCGGACCGCACCCCCAGACCGCGACCGTATCACCGGGCTGGATGCGACAGTTCTCAGCGGCCATGTATCCGGTCGGCAGAATGTCGGAAAGAAACAGCACCTGCTCATCGGAGAGTCCATCCTCGATCTTGATGGGTCCCACATCGGCGAACGGCACGCGCGCGTACTCCGCCTGTCCGCCGGCATAGCCGCCCACCAGGTGCGAGTAGCCAAAAATGCCGCAGGGCGAGCGACCCCAGAGCTTCTCGGCGAGCACGGCATTGGGATTGCTGTTCTCGCACAGCGACCAGAGATTGCGCTTGCAGAAAAAACACGCGCCGCAGGCGATGGGAAAAGGCACGACGACGCGATCGCCGACCTTCAGGTTTTTGACACCGGGGCCGACCTCCATGACCTCTCCCATGAACTCATGGCCGAGGATGTCACCCTGCTGCATGGTCGGAATGTAGCCATCGTAGAGATGCAGGTCCGAGCCGCAGATGGCACTGGAGGTGATGCGCACGATGGCATCGCGGGGATTGATGATGTGAGGGTCGGCCACCTCTTCGACGCGCACATCGGTGCTTCCATACCAGCAGTTCGCCTTCATGATTGCGCACCCTCCGTGCTGATGGATCGCTCTGCCCCCGCGCCGCCCGCAGGGATGGACGGCTTCTGCCAGCGCGACGCGCTGCCAGTGCCAGTGCCAGTGCCAGTGCCAGTGCCGGCTCGTGGGTGGAGGCCGAGGCCGGCGTCGTCGGGCGCCGGGGTCTTTCTGGTCGCGGGGATGACGCGCTGGAACCATCTCACCATGGGACTGCGCGGCCCTGCGGGCTGGCCATCGATGGTGGCGATCTCGCCGGTCTCGATGAGTTGCTTGAAGCGGCGCAGCTCCGCCTTCATCTGCTGGCGCGGCAGCTGGCGCAGCAGACGCGCCACGGTAGCCGTCGCGGCGCCGCTCGCCCCGGTATAGCGGGTGCGCAGCCGCACCAGCGTGCCCGCGCCGTTGAGCGCCGCAGAAAAGTGCACGGTGCCTTCGGAGGCCAGCGGCGTTCCGGAGCGCGAGCGCCAGCTGATCAACTCTGCGGGACGCTCCTCTATGATCTCCGACTCCCACTGCAGCAGGCCCGCCGGTGCGGTTGCCGTCCAGTGCCAGCGCCGCGCCTGCTCGGGCGGCAGACCATCCAGCGGCCGCACCTCACGCACCGAGCTCATAAAGCGCGGCAGATTGGTCATATCGCGCCAGAAGCGATACAGCTCATCGGCGGAGCGATCGATGCCCACCGATAGCGAGATCTCCACCGGTGCAGCGTGCTGGCCCATCACCGCTGCGCTCAGACGCCGGCTCGCGAGCACGTCCACGGCCGTGACCGCTCCGACACTGCCCAGCGCCGCAGTCAGCCGCAGCCGATGTGCGTCCCGCGCACCGAAAGCCGCGCCGAGCAGAGCCAGATCCATTGCATCGCCCGCGACACGCGACCACAAAAACGCCGGCTCGCGTGGCCGCGTGAGAATGGCCGCTCCCGCGGCGAGCTCTCGCAGTCCCAACGCGCGCACCGTCCAGGGCCGCTGGATACCGACAAGCGTGCCGAGCCCGCGCGACGCTGCGATCTCGGCCACGCCCAGTCCGATGCTGAACCAGCCGAGCGCACGCGCCAGCCGCACTGCATCGGAGTTTGTGCTGCGCTGTTCGGCGGAGCGCTCACCGCTCTGTTGTCTGCGTCGTTCATCCCAACTGTGACCGTCTGTGTTCGCCATATGTGCTTCCTCGCATGCACCGCCCTGCGCGGGAAGGCCATAACATTGCAATCGACATACCAGCTGCAGCAGTGCGCTCCGAAGCGCAACCGTGCAATGCCGCGTGCAGCACGCAACGCGCTGATATCGGCGTGCAGCTCATGCGCGCCACAGGTTTGTCCGCCCCAATGCACGACGCGCCAACCATCCACTGCCCAGGCGCTGTGTCTCTACGAGCCATTGCAACGACCGGCATTTTTTTCCATCGCTGCTGCGGCCCATCATGCTCGCGCTGGCGCACAATGCCTCGAGCGCCACCGGCGCCACACGCAATCCCTATATTCCGGTCGCGGCGCGCCACCGCGCCTGACGCGCGCCTCAGAGGTAACGCCGCACCTCAGGCGTGTGGGGATCGCTGCAGCCGGGGCGCATGCAGCAGCTTCTCCAGGCGTATCGGCAGCTCGCGCACCCGACAGCCGGTCGCGTGATAGACGGCATTGGCCACTGCTGCATTCATGCCCACGGTCCCAAGCTCACCGATGCCCTTGACGCCGAGCGGATTCACGCGCGTGTCCTGCTCGGGCACCATGATGACCTCGAGCTCGCCGATGTCGGCATTGACGGGCACGAGGTATTCGGCCAGATCCGCATTGTGATAGCGCGCCAGACGCGCATCGATCTGCGTCGCCTCGTGCAGCGCCGCGCTGATGCCCCAGATCATCCCGCCGATGAACTGGCTGCGCGCGGTCAGCGGGTTGACGATGGTGCCGGCTGCAAACGCCCCGAGGGCGCGGGGCGTGCGGATCTCGCCGGTGCGCTCGTGTACACGCACCTCCACGAACTGGGCGCCAAACCCGTAGGCGATGCGGCCGGGAAGCTCCCCGCCGCGTGCCGCTGCCATCTGCCCTGCGTAGAGCATCTCAATGCCATTGGCAGGGGCGCCATCGGGCAGATTCTCCGCATACACCTCGATGGCACCCGCCGCTGGCGCATGCCGCGGTTGCGCGCGTCTGGCGAGAATCTGCTCGCAGGCGCGCGCCACCACGTTGCAGATGCCGGCCGTATGGCTCGAGCCGGCGGCGAGCCCGGCAGGGGGCAGATCGCTGTCGCCCAACTCGACGCTGATGTTCGAAAGCGGCAGGCGCAGGCGATCGGCCGCGGTGAGCGCGATCGCGGTGTAGGCGCCGGTGCCGATATCGTGGGCGCCAATTTGTATGCGCGCCTGTTCACCGCGCAGCGATATGCGAGCAGTGGCGGCGCCGACGTTGCTCGGGTAGGCCGCCGTGGCGCAGCCCAGCCCGATGAGCCACTCGCCGGCTCGCATGGAGCGCGGCTCGGGGCGTCGATGCGCCCAACCAAAAGCAGCCGCGCCCTGCTCAAAGCATTGCAACAGCGAGCGTGAGGTATAGGGGCGTCCCGTGATGGGATCGCGCTCGCTCTCGTTGCGCCGGCGCAGCTCGATGGGATCGAGCTGCAGAGCCACGGCGAGCTCATCCATGGCGCTCTCGAGCGCGAACATGTACGGCAGATCGGGCGGCGCACGCATGAAGCCGGGCGTGCTGCGATCCGCATGCACGACACTGACACGCGTTGCGACGTTCGGACAGGCGTACAGGCGTGCCGTGGTCTCGGTCCCCGACACGTTGTAGGTCGAGGGACGCGAAGTCAGCTCCCAACCCTCGTGGACCAGGGCCTGCAGATGCCCTTCGGCGCTCGCACCCAGCCGCACGCGATGCTGTGTCTCGACCCGATAGGTGGCGATGGTAAAGCCCTGCTCGCGCGTGGCCACGAGCTTTACGGGACGGCCGAGGCGGCGCGCCGCAACGGCAATCCAGGCCGTGCGATGCGTAAGACCCCCGCGCGAGCCGAAAGCACCGCCGACGTATTCGGAGTGCACACGCACGCGATTGGGCTCGATACCGAGCTGACGTGCAACCCCCGCGGCAAGACCCGTGACGAACTGGCTGGGCTCGTGAATGATCAGCCGCTCGCCTTCCCAGAGGCATGTGGTGGTAAAGAGCTCGAGCGGATTGTGATGCTGCGTCGGTGTGGCATAGCGCGCATCGATGCGCACGGGTGAATGCTTCCAGGCACCCTCGGCATCACCGACCGCGGGGTCCTCGTGCCCTTCTTCGACGTCGGCGAGCGCCTCGGTCTGGGCGCCCTCGCTGCCGAAGCTCGCCGTGGGCTCCTGCGCCTCATAGACCACCTTCACTCGATGCGCGGCCTCGCGTGCACTCTCGTAACTATCGGCGAGCACCACCGCGATGATCTGTCCCGCATGCCAGATGCGCGCCGTTTCCATCGTGGTGGTGTTCGCCTTGCCCTTGCCGCCCGGCGGTGGCGGCGGCTTGACCTGCGAGCCGACATTCTCGTAGGTCAGGATGTCGAGCAAACCCGCCACGCTGCGCGCCTCCTGCAGATCGAAGGCGCGGATATGGCCACGCGCGACCGCACTGGTAACCAGAAATGCGTAGGCCGGATGGGCCAGCGGCCGATCTGAAGGATAGCGCGCGACACCGGTGACCTTCGCTCGCCCATCGACGCGCGGTACGGGCTGCCCCAAGTGAGCGTCGTGCGCGGGCATGACTATATCGGCAGCGCGGCGCACTCGAGCAGTGCCCGCACCAGCGTGCGACGGCCCAGCTCCGGCTTGAAGTCGTTATCCCCATGCGTCACGGCGGAGGCGAAGGCGGCCTCGGCCGCGGCGCGCGCCTGCGCCTCATCGAAGGGTTGGCCCTCCAGCAGCGCTTCAGCCTCGTGTGCTCGCCAGGGCCGGGTGGCGACCCCGCCGAGCGCGATGCGCGCCTGGCGCACCACGTCCTGGGCAAGGTCCAACGCCACCGCCGCCGATGCCAGCGCAAACTCGAAGGAGCTGCGATCGCGGATCTTAAGGAACAGCGAGCGGCGCACCCAGGCGCGTGCCGGCACCCGAAAACCCACGATGAGCTCATCGCTGCCAAGCGCCGTTTCCACGTGCGGCGTGTCGCCGGGCGGCCGATGCAGCTCCTGCAGCAGCAAGCTGCGCCGGCCGTGCCGGCCGAGCAGCTCGACGCTGGCCTCCAGCGCCACCAGCGCCTGCGCCAGATCGCCCGGATAGTGCGCGATGCAGTGTTCGCTGACCCCGAGCACGGCGAGCTTGCGGTTGCGGCCGAGGATCGCCGCACAGCCCGAGCCGGGGCTGCGCTTGTTGCACTCGGCGTAGCTCGGATCGCGAAAGTAGTTGCAGCGCGTCCGCTGCAGCACGTTGCCGGCGAGCGAGGCCATATTGCGCAGCTGCGCGCTGGCCGCGAGCTGCAACGACTGCGCCAGCACCGGATAGTCCTGCACGATCCGCGGATGCCCGGCGGCGGCGCTCATGCGCACCAAGGCCCCCAGCCACAGGCCCTGCGCATCGACCCGGATCTGGTGATACTCGGCCTCCAGCGCGTTGAGATCGATCAGGCGTTTCGGGCGCATCACATCGAGCTTCATCAAATCCAGCAGCGTCGTGCCGCCGGCGATGAACTGCGTCGCCGCAAGCGTCGCGCCCTCTGCGCCTGCAGCGCCGGCCGCCGCCACCGCCGCCTGCGCCGAGTCGGCGCGCAAATACTCGAAGGGCCTCATGCGGCGGAACCGTCGGCGGGCCGCGCGATCTGTTCCCGGGCCTGACGAATCGCCGCCACGATCTGCGGATAGGCGGCACAACGACACAGGTTGCCGCTCATCCACTCGCGGATGGACTCATCGCTATCGGCGTGTCCTTCCTGGACGCAGGCTATGGCAGAGAGGATCTGCCCGGGCGTGCAATAGCCACATTGGAATGCGTCATGATCGATAAAGGCCTGCTGCATCGGATGCAGCGGGCCATCGCTGCCCGCCAGAGCCTCGATCGTGGTGACCTCCTCGCGCACGGCTGCGGCGAGGGTCAGGCAGGAGAGCACGCGTCGGCCGCCGACCAGCACCGTACAGGCGCCGCACTGGCCCTGATCGCAGCCTTTCTTGGCGCCCGTCAGACCCAGCCGCTCACGCAACAAATCCAGCAGCGTCACGCGCGCGTCCACGCTGAGACGCTCGCGACGTCCGTTGACGATGAGACTCAACGCCAGCGCGGGCGCATCGCCTGCAGCACCGCGCGCTCCAAGGGCAACAGGCGCATCCATGCGCGTGAACATTGCCGAGCCTCGCCCGTGGCATCTGCCGGACGCCGGCGCATCGGACCAAAGGCGATGTCCGTCAGGCTCCCTCGCGGCCTGGTGTCCGGCCAAATGTCCACGGACACACTTGCGCCGCTCGGACAGTGGCCGCAACAGGCTGAATTGCCTTGCTGTCGTGCTCCGCGGAGTTGGCATTATCCTTGCTTCTGCAGCTGACCACTGCATGGTGGCGGCAGCGGACGTCCAGTCAATGCTCGGATACTAAGTCGACCTCGCGTTACGCAGCCTCACGCGCACGTCGATGCTCACCGCTCTGATGGTACTGGCGCTCGCGCTGGGAATCGGCGCGTCGATGACCACGCTGACCGTGTTTCACGTGCTGTCCGGCAATCCGATCCCAAGCAAGAGCTCGCAGCTCTATTACCCACAGATCGATCCGCGCGACGTGTTCAACTACGCGCCGGGCGTGGAACCGTCGGAGCAGGTGACGTGGATCGATGGGATGAACCTGCTGAAGGCAGCTCGCGCGGATGGCCAGGCACTTATGACCGGCGGCACCGTCGCGGTCCAGCCGCCGCAATCCACGCTTGAACCCTTTCTCGAATCCGCGCGCTTCACCACTGCCGGCTTCTTCTCCTTATTCGACGTGCCTTTCCAGTACGGTGCGCCTTGGAGTGCACACGATGATCAAAACAGCACCCGGGTGGTGGTAATCAGCCACGAGCTCAACGACAGCCTCTTTGCTGGCAAAGACAGCGCCGGCCGTACATTGCGACTCGGTGGTTCGGACTTCCGAGTCATCGGAGTGCTCGGGGATTGGCGCCCGAACCCGCAGTATTACGATCTAAACCGCGGCAGGTACAACGAGGACGAAGGCATTTACCTACCGCTATCGATCTCGCAGGTCATCCTGAGCTTCGATCACAGCGGCGACACGGAATGCTGGGGCAATGGCGGTGGCGGCACATACATGTACCAGATGCACAATCAGCGCTGCGTGTGGTTGCAGTTCTGGGTGCAGCTGGGTACGCCTGCAGAGGCCGCGGCGTACAAGCAGTTCCTGGTGCAGTACTCGGAGCAGCAGAAGGCGCTGGGGCGCTTCCTGCGTCCCCCCAACGTCCGCCTGCGCGACGTGACACAGTGGCTCGACTACAACAAGGTGGTTCCGCAGGACGTGCGTCTGCAGACGTGGCTGGCGTTCGGCTTTTTGCTCGTCTGCCTTGTCAATACCGTAGGGTTGATGCTGGCCAAGTTCATGCGCGAACAAGGCGAATTGGGCATTCGGCGCGCCCTGGGCGCCTCCCATCGCGCCTTGTTCGCGCAATTGCTGGTGGAATCCGGCATGGTCGGTCTGGGCGGCGGCATCGGTGGACTATTGCTAGCGCTGCTGGGCCTGTGGGTGGTACGCCAACGGCCGACGCCGTATGCCTCTCTGGCGCATCTGGATCCGAGCATGCTGCTGACCACCTTCCTGCTGGCTATCAGCGCCAGCTTGCTGGCGGGGCTGCTGCCGGCGAGGCGCGCCTGCCTCGTCTCGCCCGCATTGCAATTGAAGAGTCAGTGACATGGACATACTGCCGGTCCTATCGGCGCTGCGCCGGCACAGGCTGGTGATGTGGCTGCTCATACTCGAGGTCGCTTTGACGTGCTCAATCGTGAGCAACGCGGTGTTCCTGATCACGAGCCATATTGAACGTACCCGGATGCCCAGCGGCATCGCCGAACACGAGCTGGCGTTGGTTGAAATGGCCGATATCAGCGTTCGCCCAAACGGCAAGGAGCGTCCCCAAACCGAGCTGGCGGCGTTGCAGCAGATTCCCGGGGTGAAGCAGGTGGCGCTCGCCAACGGAGCCCCGTTTGCGAGCGGCTCAAACACAGACGTCAGAGTGGAGCCACATCAACGGCGACGCTCCCTCAATACCGGGCTATTCTTTGGCAAAAATCTACTGCCGGCTTTGGGAACGCGGCTGATAGCGGGGCGCAGATTCTTGCCGGAAGAGTTCACGGATTTGTCGCAGGCACTGGCAGCATTGGCCAATGACGAAGCGAGAGAATTCCCGCACGTCACGATCGTCACACAAGCGGTGGCGCAACGGCTGTGGCCCGGTCAGCCTGCGGTGGGAAAGATGGTGTATGTCGGCAAAGACATTCCACTGCAGGTAGTCGGCGTCATCGAGAGTTTGACTAGGCCGGCGGGAGGGCTTTTCCAAGGCGCTGAATACAGCATGGTCCTGCCCATCAACGCTGACACGAGCTATGACGCCAACAAGAGCAATGGATTGCTTTATCTGCTCCGTTGCGCCCCCCAGGACCGCACGCGTGTGCTGAAAGCGGCGGTAGCCACGCTCAAGCAGCTCGATCCCAATCGCGTATTGGTGCGAGCGCGCACGTTCGATCAGGTGCGCGACGCATACTTTCAAAACGATCGCGCCCTGGCCGGCACCCTGGTCGGGGTCTGCCTGGCGCTCCTGATCGTGACGGCGCTGGGTATCGTCGGACTGGCAAGTTTCTGGGTCGCGCAGCGCCGCAAGCTCATCGGCGTGCGTCGCGCGCTGGGTGCGACCCGCGGCGACATCCTGCGCTACTTCCAGACTGAAAATTTTTTGATCGTCACCGCGGGTATCGTTCTGGGCACCGCGCTCGCATTTGCACTCAATCTGGAGCTGATGAGATTCAACGCGATGGCGCGCCTGCCGTGGGTCTACTTGCCTATCGGTGCAGTGGCCCTGTGGTGCCTCGGCCAGATCGCAATACTCGGTCCCGCACTGCGGGCGGCTAACGTGCCACCTGTCGTTGCAACGCGCAGCGTATGAGTGTGTCAGCGATGCGCGGACAGCAATTGTTCGCTGCCTGATATGGCAGTCAGCAGTGGCACACGTGCACATTGAGAGTGCAGTTCCACAGAGGATGTGACCCGTGCTAATTCCACTTCCGCCCAAACCTCGTCCGGGAGGGGTTATTCCGCCCATCCCAGCCGGTGACCCGCCCGACTCCTATCGCCCTAAGCCTTCACCCACGCCGAAAAAGCCTCATTAGTGTGCTGCCATGAACGCGGACGAGTGGTGCGATTGCAGCAAAGCCGCTCCGCCGGCCGACGGTCACATCGTGACCGGCCGATATCGCCCTGATGGCACGTGGTCAATCACTGGCATTCATCCGCCCGGGAGCGGACGCGATGCCAATATCGCGGGAATCTATTGGGCCCGGCTACCCGAGTGGATTATCAAGGGCCCGCCTGCACCCAATCCCCGACCCACGGCTTAGAAGCTCGCTGAAGCTCGCTCGGCCTGGGTGCTCTCCGGCGGCGTGGTGCGCTTGATCGGGCGCTCGGACCGCAACATATTGAATGGTGCCGGAGATAGGCACGGAATTGGTGTGCCGGCACAAACTCAGCCCTAAGAGCATTGGCTACAACCTCTGCCGCGAGCTGATCGGCGCAGATTTGAACTGCGACGAATTCAGCGTCCGCAGCGGGAGGGGTCATGAGCCAAGTATACGTCCCATTGGACTAAAATCCTGGCGCTCCAGAGCGGTCACCGCTGACTGGCAGGAATGGGTTCGACAGCGGGCTTTTGCCCGCCTACTTCAGGCGTTGTACGCCCTCGACGCTTGCGAGATCCCTATCGAACGTGGCGAGCGGCATGTGACCTGCCTTGCGAGCAATCTCGACTATAAGACAATCCGAGAAGCCAAGGGCAGGACGTTTCCGGAAGTGATCTAGGGCAGATGCCACCACTTCCGCATCCTGAAGCGAAATCTCCTTGTGATTAAGGAGCAGCTCTATGGCCGTCGAGATTTGATGCGCACTGCGCTCAAACACGGCGTCGAGGACCCACACTGTCTCTGCCAATACGAGATGTGATACCCATGCACCCCCGGCGATAAATTTCTCTGCTGCACCTACCTGCGTCGCGTCGTCACGTACGACTAAGCGCACCAAGACGTTCGTATCAACGGCGCGCATGCCGCTTTCGCATGTACTTCCGGATACCGGCTTTTACATCCGCGGAACCTGCCCGAGTAGGTCCCTCGGGAAACAGCGCTTGATGGACGTCTTGCGAGCTATACCGGGCCGCCCGACGTACGACGACCTGATCATCTTGCTCGTGCCATTCAAGTACGGAACCCGGCCCCACGCCTAGCTTCTTGCGGACTTCTGCCGGAACCGAGATCTGGCCCTGCGAAGTAACTCTTGATTGAGCGATAGCCATATGGTTACATTACCACGGTAATGGCCAGGACGCAACCACGCGTCGGATACCCGCGTCGCCGACTAACTGTGTTGCCGGAAAGCGGACTCTGGCAGCAGACCGGTTTGGGTCGGCAGCAACGAGATCGGCCGGTCGGCCGCTGCCCACAGCTCAGACATCTAACGATCTCAGCAGGGATTCGTACCATTCCGCGAGTATTGGGAAGAGTCTAAAACTAATAACCGGTGATAGACTGCTCCCGAGGAGGGGTGCCAGAAATGATCAGCCGGCCGGGGCGAATATTATTTCCTTTGTTGTTGATGACCAGCGTGGCAGGAGTTCCTGCGTTCGGGGCCTGCCAGCTCGACCGTATTGCGCAGTTTACCGTAAATATGGCAGGGCTTCGGCCCACAATAGCTGCCAAAATCAATGGCACCGATGCGATTTTCGCCGTCGACAGCGGCGCCTTCTTCAGTATGATCTCCCCGGCTGCAGCCAAGCAGTTGGGCTTGCGCTTAGACGCGCCGCCGCGGGGTTTAAGAGTCAGCGGAGTCGGCGGCCCAATGCAGTATTCGGTGGCCACGGTCGACTTCCGGCTCGACCCGTTCCATTTTCCTCGAATGGATTTCATCGTCGGAGGCAATGAGATTGGCGGCGGTGCACAGGGCGCACTTGGAGAAAATTTTCTACGCGCCGGCGACGCAGAGTACGATTTTGCAAACGGCACCATGCGGCTGATGCGTCCTGGCGCCGGCTGCAATCAAGCGAATCTGGCCTACTGGGCGGCCAAGGATCAAGCGATTTCTGTTTTACCGATTGATAATGCCTCGCCCCGGGCTCCATGGGCGCGGGGGATCGCCTATCTTAACGGGCAGAAGATACGGGTGATATTTGATACAGGTAGCCCGCTCTCTATGTTGTCAGTGCGCGCTGCAGGTCGTGCCGGCGTTAAGCCAGCCGACCCTGGGGTGACGGCTATCGGCTATATGTTCGGCGTCGGGCAGTCTGCGGTGCGCAGCTGGATCGCACCCTTTGACAGCTTCAAGTTGGGCGGAGAAGAAATCCGCCATACGCACTTGCGGATTGTCGACTTCGCTTCTTCCAATGTGGACATGTACATCGGAGCCGATTTTTTTCTGTCCCACCATGTATACGTGGCTAACAGCCAGCATCGGCTTTACTTTACCTACAACGGTGGTCCGGTGTTCAACCTGACCGCTTATGCCCCTGGCACACGCGCAAATGCTACCGCTCCTTCTGCGGACGGAGCCGCACTGCCAGTCGCCAAGCCCGCTGCGCCAGCACAGGCCGCGCCACCGCCCAGAGCAGCCGCCAACGCACTTGTGGCGCTGCAAGCGGCTTCCGCCCCCTCCGACAGTGCGGAGGCGAAAGCCGATGCAACGAGGTTCGCACGGCGCGGAGCGGCGCTCGCGGCGCGCGGTGAATTCCAGGGAGCAATTGCGGATCTGACGCGGGCCTGCCAGCTTGATCCGCGCGAGCCGAGCTGCTTTGAGCAGCGTGGTGTTGCGGAGCTGCGTTCGGGGCAGCCATTACAGGCCGAATCTGATTTCGATCAAGCCATTCGTCTCAAACCTAACGATGTAACGGCGCTGCTCGCGCGAGCGCAACTCCGATTCAGATCAAAAGATCGGGAAGGCGCTGTATCGGATCTGGAGAGTGTAGATAGCGATTTAGCTCCGGAGGCTGACGAGCGCCTCGCTCTTGGCGATCTATATTTGCACGACGACGAGTATGCCGCTGCTATCAAGCAGTACAGCCTTTGGCTCGGTGCGCATGGTAACGATGTTGCGTTGCCTTCAGTGCTCAATCAACGTTGCTGGGCACGGGCGCTAGCGGATCAGGACTTAAAGGAGGCACTAGCTGATTGTGACCGAGCGATTAGGGCCAGCCGTACACCGCCGATGCGAGCCGACGCGCTTGACAGTCGGGGGTTCGTACGGCTGCGCCTTGGTGATTTCGCCCGCTCTATTAAGGATTACGACGACGCCTTACGGATCCTGCCGCGGTTGCCCTCCTCTCTCTTCGGACGCGGCATCGACGAGCTTCGACAGGGTCGCACTGCCGCCGGCTCTGGCGACGTGCATTCCGCCGAGGCCGAGCAGCCTCAGGTCGCCGATGTATTCCGTCGGGTCGGGATATCGCCGTGAGCGAAGCGCTGAGGGTCGAGTGCGCCATTTCGGCGGCCCGCAGTGGATCTGTGCGGGATTGGATGCCGCCAGTCCGCGGCCCAACCGCCGGCATCTGCGCTTAGGCCAGTTCCATGCGTACGTGCCGTCCAAGGGCCGCAAGAGCGGCTTCAATTCGCGGCAGTTTGGTCGGATGGTGCGGATCGAGAATGCGTCGAGCCTCCTTCTCGTCCAAATGCAGGCGCCGCGCCAGTTCGGAATTGCTGATCCCCGCGTCACGCACTGCCAGGTAGACTGCGGCCTTGAGAGCCATAGACGGCGGCACACTCACTGGGCGTTCGCCCCGCTTCCTTGCCGTCGGTTCGGGAATTTCCCGCGCGTCGTCGATTCGCGCAGCGATTGCTTCCTCGAGGGCGTCCGCCGCCTCCGCGAGGGCGTCCTTGACGCTGTCGCCTTGCGTGATGGCCTCCGGTAAGTCGCGGCAGGTAACCACATACCCGCCATCGCGCTTATCAGGCGTGAGCTTCACCGCGTATGTGAACTGTCTCATAAATCGCTCTTGTCTATTCCCAGCTGCTTACACATCGCGTGCAAGGTACCCGACTTCAACTCGTCCTTCGGGTTCCGGACGACGGTTAGGTGGTCTCCGAAGTAAAGGGTCACATGGCTGCCCTTTCCACGCTTCTCATCGACTCGGGAGGCAAGGCCGCGCTCCTTTGCGAGGGCATGCACCTTGCGGATGAACTCGTTCCCTCGCACATGTGCATTATCGGACATTTATGTCCGAATGGCAAGGTCAAATACCTACCGGAAAGCGGACCCTGTCGAATGACAGCTCGGGTCGGCTTCCACCGATCTCGTCAGTGCGCCAGTCCGGACACCTTCGGCCTACTGTCGTCGGTATCCAGAACGACTCTGAGCGCTGCAGCGATTGCTGAAGGTGTGTACTGCCGAGATGCTTTGATCTCGATCAGCGGTATGCCGGCTGCGGTGAGACATTCCCGTACGAGCTTATCCCGTTCCATCCGCTTCGGGTTTTGATGCGAGGAGTCATTTAATTCCACGGCACCCAAGACGGAAAGGCCGGACCGCATGCAAAGTACGAAATCCACATGCTTGCGATTGATGCGATTGAGGTGAGACCAGAACTGGCGGTCTCGCTTCGGAAGAGTGACATCAATCAAATCGCCCAGGCGGACCTTAGCAAGCACGTGCACATGTGGAGGCAGGGCCGTCACCAGGGCATTGAAGAAGTCTCCCTCTCCTGGGCTCAGTAGAGCCCTAGCCCTGTATGGCCGCCCAACTGGCGCCTTCACCGATTGGCGCGCGAGAGCCAGCACCACAAGGGCCGCTACCACCACGACAGGAATCAGGATGCGCATTTGAAAATGGTGCGCGCCGCCGCTCCAAACTGATGTGCCCTACTTATCGAAACGGCCGAAACGATCGGCGCGCACCGCGTGCAGCGCCTCGTTGATCGCCGCCTCGACCTCGGCCGCCGGGATCTTGGCGTTGCGCGCCCTGGTCTGCGCCACTGTCTGATCGAACAAGCGCCAGCGCACAGACTCCTCGACGAACTTGGATAGATCGCCCTTCTTCATGCCGCGCTGAGCCAGGAACCTGCGCACGGTCACATCCGTTTCCTTGGAAACCCGGACGGTCCACCGCACTGACTGATCCATGGCAATACCCACCTTGCGCTTAGACCCTTAGGCGCCAGTGTGCGCTGGGCGGGGCTAATCAGCGAGTAGGAGAGTCCCAATCCCGCAATCTCGGCCTTTCAGCTGCAGACTGCCCGTGCGCGCGCTGGTGCCATAGGGCACGCGGTATCGATCGGACGGTTTGATCGCGAAATTTCCTGGGCGTCGCATTGGCGGCAACTCCCAGCTCCCGCAGGTGAGCCGCGAACTTCACTCGCCATTCCTTCAGGCGCGACTTGCTGATGTTCAGCCGCTGTCCCTGCTCGCTCCTGGCCTTGAGTACGACGTGCACGTGCGGGTGCGCGTCATCGGTGTGCAGCGCCATCGCGTAGCGGTGCTTGAGGGCGAATTCCTCCCGGCACAGGTTCTGGACCGCGCTGAGCACCTTGTCGGGGCTCGTTCCGGCCGGCATGGAGAACACGATCTTATGGGCCAAACGGACCGGCTTCGCCTTCGTACCCCTTCCGATCTGCCGACGGGCGCCCGCCTCTTCGAGATCGAGGTTCCAGTCATCGCGCAACTGGCCGGCGGCGTCCCGTCCCTTGAGGGCATCACCGTCGTCGGTATACAGCTCGACCTCGCCCTTTCTGCCGACGTACTCCAGGTGACGTCGGACGGCCTTTGCGGAGGTTGCCCCGCCGGAAAGAATCTTGACCATGACCTCCGGCGTCCTCGCTGCCGTGCGGGCCACCAGTTGCGCCTGCGCCGGCGACAAGCGGGCTCGGTCCACGCGCCCGACCTGGCCATGCGAGCGGAAGTTGAACGCCAGCTCTTCAGCGATCTGTCGTTTCATACCCGGCCTCCCAGCTCAGCTTGTTGGTCTTCAGCGTGTCCTTGAAGTGCGCGACCGCCAATGTGCAGGTCTTGAGGAATAGGGCCAGGTCTGCGCGTGAGATGCTCGACACTACCCCTTCCTGATTCGCCCGCCGGGCGACCTGGTTGAGGTTGCGACCGATGGCCGAGAGCTCGGCCACACAGCGCTCGAACGCCTGGCGCTCGGCCGCCGGCAGCGGCGGAATCTTTCGCAGGTGGGCGCGAGCCAGCACCGCAAGGTAGGTGGCTGAGGGCATGCCGCGCGCGGTCGCCCGCTCCGCCAGCAGCTGGCGATCGTCGGGATAGAGGCGGACGTACAAACGATCCGAGCGCGCTCGACTCTCGAGTTCCGCCACAGCGTTTTCCGTCGGCAATTGGAACGGCTCGGTCGCGCGATCGATGAGCCGCTGCAGCAGCGCCGATTGCGTCAGCCCATGCTCTGCGGCCAACGCGTGGAACTTCTCCTTGGCCGAAGCAGAGACCTATGCGCCAATGAATTTTCCGCTGTGTTGTCCGCTCACACACAACCTGCGTTAAACACCAGCGGCCAGCACACTATCCTGCAAATCCGTTTAAAACAGGCTGGAATTAAACACCCTATCAAACTCCGACCACGCGGAAATTCTGCTGGATATCGAAGGTCTTTTGTCCGATACACAGGCGCGCGCGCTCGGTATGACTCAGCTTGCATAGCGCCTCAGCGGCACGACGTTGGAACTGCTTGCCATGACGCGCAGCTCGTCAAGGTAGTCCGCCCAGCGCTGCATCATCTGCCGCCGCTCCGCGAGGCGCTGCGCGCGGTTATAGGCCGCTCGCACTTTGTTGCGCTCGGCGTGGGCCAACTGCAGCTCGATCAGATCGGGGGCGACGCCGCTCTCGTTCAGCATCGTGGACGCTGTCGCCCGGAAGCCATGCGTGCTCATCTCGTCTTTCGAGAACCCCAGTCGTCGCAGGGCAGCGTTCAACGTGTTATCCGAGATCGGCCGCTGCGAGGTGCGCAGGCTTGGAAACAGGAACCTGCCGCGGCCCGTGAACGTCTGCAGCTCCTTCAGGATGCCGATCGCCTGTCGGGAGAGCGGCACGATGTGCTCCTCCTTCATCTTCATGCGCTCGGCCGGTATGCGCCATTCGGGGGTCTCGCCCTCCAGCGTGAATTCCTGCCACTCGGCGGCCCGCAACTCGCCCGGACGCGCGAACAGCAGCGGTGCGAGCCGCAGTGCCGCCCAGGTGCCGCCCTGCCCCTGGTACCCATCGATGGCCAGCAGCAGATCTCCAAAGCGGCGCGGCGCCGTGATGGCGCTGCGGTTGACGGTCTTGGGAGGTTTGAGTGCCCCGCGCAGGTCTCCGGTCGGATCACGCAGGGCGCGGCCGGTGGCCACGGCGTAGCGGATGATCTGGCCGATGCGCCACTTGGCACGGTGGCAGGTCTCCAGCCGGCCGCGCGCCTCGATCCGCCGCAGCACCGCAAGGATCTCGGGGGCCGTGAGTTCATTGATCGGCCGCGAGCCGATGTACGGCACGAGCAGGTCATGGATCATCCACTCGGCCTTGGTGCGGGTCTTCGCGGTGAAGGCCTGCCGCGCGAGCCACTCCTTCGCGATGGCCTCAAAGGTCACCTCGCGCCGCTCGCGGGCCTTAGCACGGATGCTCGACGGGTTGAGTCCGGCCTCGATCTGCTTGCGCGCGGTATCCCGCCGCTCGCGCGCTTCCTTGAGACTGGTCGCCGGGTAGCTACCGACAGAGATCATTCCCTCGCGCCCGGCAAAACGGTAGCGCAGCCGCCAGAGCCGCGCGCCCGTCGGGGCGATGAGCAACACCAGCCCCTGGCCGTCCATCAGCTTGTACGGCTTCTCACGCGGCTTGGCCGCTCGGATCTGATATTCCGAAAGGGGCATGAGGGTACGAAGATATGGGTACGGAGCTTCCTCTCGCCCTATCGCACCCGTATTCGTACCCGTGCCAACTCGTGGCTGTCCGTGGACAGCCCTGGACGTCAATGGGGCTTAATCTCTTTAAAAAAACAGGCTCTTAGTGGATGTCGACGGACGTCTCTGGACGTTCTTGGATGAGGGGGATTTGCCGGAGATAGGAGTCGAACCTACGACCTACGCATTACGAATGCGCCGCTCTACCAACTGAGCTACTCCGGCACGGGAGATCGACGGGTGACAGGCAGACAGGGCGCGTATGGTAGCCGCCGCGACGCGTTGCGGCTACCCGCCCCGGTGGCAGGATTGCCGGCGACGCTACCCCGTTCGGCGACGCAGGCGGATGACCACGTCGATGCCGGCGACCTCCATGCCGGAAGGCGGCGAGGGCAGGCGGCTGAACTGCACATCGTGCGGCTCGACGTCCAGCAGCGCGCCGGTCTGCTGGTCGTGAAAGTGATAGTGCGGCGCTACGTTCGAGTCGAACCAGGCGAAGTTGCCATCGAGGTTGACCTGGCGGATGAGGCCCCGGGCGGCGAACAGGTTCAGGGTGTTGTAGACGGTCGCCTTGGAGACGCGGGTGCCGCTGCGTCGCAGCGTCTCGGT